>ERZ773218.731-NODE-731-length-37822-cov-68.747663_pt1 | contig 37822 bp, 40 predicted proteins | sample MGYA00580527_ERZ773218 | MGnify/ENA primary metagenome ERZ773218 (study PRJEB29015, sample SAMEA2737763) | human gut metagenome | biome: human gut; feature: human-associated habitat; material: faeces | place: China | collected 2012 ...
CCTACGACAGCGCAACAGTGGAAGCCTACGACAGCGCAACAGTGGAAGCCTACGACAGCGCAACAGTGAAAGCCTGCGACAGCGCAACAGTGGAAGCCTGCGACAGCGCAACAGTGAAAGCCTACGACAGCGCAACAGTGGAAGCCTACGACAGCGCAACAGTGGAAGCCTACGAAAATTCTTATGTTGAAGATTTAACAGGTAATATTAGGCCCCAGTCTGGATATGCAGTAATCAAGGATTATTACAACCATAAGATTTACATCAAAAAAGGGAGATATCAGATTATAGAGGTTGATTAATAGCTTGATGATAATACAATTAGAATTTAATTGGTAATAATTACCATTTACCTGACATCAGGAAAATGGTTCAAAACAAATGAGTAATGAGTAAAACAACAATTTATTACCTATTCCTAGTAGTAATGTATATGCTGCTAGGATAGGTGGAAAGGAGATATATGAAACAGACAGTAGAAGAAGTGGCAAAAAAATATTCCAATGATTGCAGAAACAGGCAGCTTCATTGTGAACCGTACTGCATTGTTGACTTTATTGCTGGTGCCGAATGGCAGTCGAAGCAATCACCGTGGATAAGCGTGGAAGAACGGTTGCCGGAAGAGAGTGGATATTACTTTATTACTGATGGTGCTGTTGTTGAGAAAGTTTATTTCTTTAAAAAATGGAATAAGTTTGCAGAACTCGGAGAATATTCTCACCTGTTCTACGATGAAGGCGTAATAAAAGCATGGCTTCCTATCCCCTCATTCGATGAAATACTCGAAGCCAACAGGGATGTACTGGAACGAATTAAAGAGAAAGGAGATTGAATATGGAAATAAAGAACGGAATAATAATAGACGGAGTGTTGCATGAATTGTGTGTTGGAATATGTGATGAGTGCTCATTGCAAAATGAGTGTGATGATAGTTCAGAAATCATTTGCGATATAGCTTATGAAAACCCAAACATGGACCAGTGCTTTGTCAATCGTGGAAAAGTAACAGATATTAAGATAGATAAGGAGGAATAATTATGGGATTTACAACACCGTGCTTTATACGCAAAAACACACCGGAACTTCGGAGAGAGCTGGAAGAATTGGGATATGAAATACTTAATTTTGGTAATACAACCTTAGATGCACATAATTATGACGGCAATGGAAGTCATAAAAGCATTGAAGAAGGAAGAGCAATCATAACATCTTATGGGAATTTATATGGGGTGATATATGATATAGATACCGTAACCAAGAAAGGAAGGATTGATTGCGGAACGAACGAGGAACTTTTCCTAGCTATCGCTGCATTGAGAGATGATACAGACAAGAACCAATGGTTTACGGATGGTGATAAATGGATTCTGTGTCCTGAAATCAAGTTCTCTACTTATTGGGTTTACAATGATGTTGACGTGAATTTGGACGTCATTCACAAGGCTACCGTAAATGAACTGATTGAACATTTTAAAACAAAGGAGGAATGATGAAAGCAAAGTATTTTAAAAAGATAAGAAGCCAAGTAAAGTGGTATAAGGTATCATACAGAGATAATTTAATTTTTAGTTTTAGCGATGAGAAAGAAATATTGGCTAAATCTCCTGAAAATGCTTGTGTCAGATACCATAAACGTACTGGATGTTTTGTTAACAAATATAATCCTAACCATATCACACAACATAGCGAATGTCTTTCAAGGTTCAAAGTATGTATAGGTAAGAAAGTAATGTATTTCGATTAAATATGAAAGCAGAATGGAGCCTTGGTTTCGCTGATGCGCTAATAAAGAAATTGAAAGGAGAATAAAATTATGACCGAAGAACTTGTAACATTAGAAACAGCGAAGTTGCTGAAAGAGAAAGGATTTAATGAGTATTGCAAAGATATTATTAATCATAAGGGTATAATGATGGAAACCATATTTAGAACTAGTAAGGATTTACCTAAATCATTTTATTCTTGCCCTACTCAATCCGTTGCCCAGAAGTGGTTACGTGAAACCAAAAATATTCATATATGTGTATATAACTGTGCTTGTGGCTATGGATACGAAATATCTAAAGCTGACAATGGAACTCATATAACCAGTTCTGTTTATGAAGGACCTAATGATGGTGGTAAATGGGATGTCTACGAAGACGCACTTGAAGCTGGTTTACAGGAAGCATTAAAATTGATATAAATATGAGCCTTGGGCGGCTTTGTAAAACCCATATAAACAATGATGAAAAGAATAATTACTGTCCAAGACATGATTGACGAACTAATGTTAGTTGTCAATAAGGATGCTGAAATAAATATCGTAATGAATACGGGAGATTATCAAACTGAATACGTTCCTGATCTATATGATTTTTCTGTCATTGATTTTACTGATGTACATATTGATGATGGAAACTCGGAAAATAAAGTGGTAATAGAAATGTTTCGTTAAAAGAGAAATAAATAACGCTCAAAACAGGGAAGAAATGAATACAACTTTTGAAAAATCGGCTAATAGTACCGATGAATGGTACACACCGAAAGAAATTATAGACGCATTAGGTGAATTTGATTTAGACCCATGTGCCCCAGTAGCCCCCCCCTATATAAAACGGCAAATGTCATGTACAACAAAAATGACGATGGATTAAAACAGGAATGGACAGGTCGTGTTTGGTTGAACCCACCTTATTCCCGTCCTCTTATAGAATGTTTCGTTAAACGGATGGCAGAACATGGAAACGGCATTGCTTTACTTTTCAATCGCTGTGATTCAAAGATGTTTCAGGATGTGATATTCGAGAAGGCAACGGCAATGAAATTCTTGCGTAATCGAATCAGATTCTTCCGTCCAGACGGAACTCGTGTGGATTCTCCTGGCTGTGGCAGTATTCTCATCGCTTTTGGTGAGGATAATGCAGAAATATTGAGAACCTGCGATATTGCAGGCAAGTACGTTAGAATCAATTAGAATGACAAAAAAGATGAATAAGGAAGAATTTTTAGACAAAAGATACGCCATTGATTTAAAGCTAAAAGAATTGAATGGAGAAAAGGAACAGTTGGAAAAGGAATACATTGAATCCAACCAAGTATTCCCTATTGGAAGCAAAGTCTGTATAACGGTCATGGCTCATGAAAGGAACAATGAAAGGATATTAGTTCCAGAAGCGAAGAAGCTAGCCTATATTGCAGATTATGAGATTGATGATAACGGAGAGGTTGTCCCCTCTTTAAGACAGTTGGATTACAATGGGGGCATGTCAGCAATACCTTTATTTGTTAATTTAAAGAAGGCTATAATTGAAGGCATTAAGGAACAAATATGAATAAGATAGAAAAATTGGCAGGACAATATAATGCCGCCTTTACTTGTTTAACAGTAATAGAAAGTGAATTGACCAAAGAATGTCAGAAGTACGTTTCGTGGGATACCGTTCAAGTAAGCATTACTGGTGGCGGTGCTCCCATTGTAAAAGCAAGGAATGAGATAGATGCCGTTCCTTTGGAAGATTTTGTAGACCATGTTAATAAACATGGTAATATGACAGAATCCGCCTACGGATATTTGGCTTGTATTTGATTTAAAACAATAAAATTATGGCTATTATAGGAATTGACTTTGACGGAACAGTCGTGACACACGACTTTCCCAAAATCGGCAAGGACATAGGTGCCGTGCCTGTATTGAGAAAATTGGTTGATAACGGACACAAACTTATCCTGTTTACCATGAGAAGTGACATTGATGAGGTGACTTCCGATGATTACAACATACACAAACAGGGAGGAAAGTATTTGTCGGAAGCCGTACAATGGTTTATGGACAACAACATTCCCTTGTTCGGTATAAACGAGAATCCTGAACAGCATACATGGACACTATCACCCAAACCTTATTGTCACATATACATTGATGATGCGGCATTGGGATGTCCGTTGAAATATGATGTAAACCTGTCAAACAGACCGTTTGTTGATTGGATGGAAGTAGAAAACACTCTTATGAAAAGAAAACTTATATGAATAATTTTAAACTATATATCGCCCGTGACGAAGGCAAATGGGATAAAGGTGTACAAACAACAGGAGAACTGAACCTATTTTATGATACCCCGCAACTTCTGTTTGACGTGAAGGACTGGACATCGTACTGGGGTAATGCTCGTAAGATAGCGAATATTCCCTCTTACATGTATCCGCAAGTCAAGGATAAGGAGTGTTATGTTTTCAACAATCTTGAATTATACCAAAGTTTTAACTGATAATAGAGAGGATAGGCAGTTAGCCTATCTTCTCTTTTCGTATTTTCTTTTCATTTTCCTTCTTTCTACCCGTGATATACCCATGCTTTGAGCAATACCGAACAGGATTTCCTTTTCCGAATCGTTAAGCATATCATATACTTCTTCTTTGCTTTTTCCGCTAATCATAGCCATAAAAATCTTTTTCATAATGATTTATTTTAGTTTTTTCTTACAACAATCGCAAATCTCGTCTTTTATAGGTTTTGTAAATAAAGCACCTACATATCCTGCAAGGTATCCGGCTTCTTCTGATGAAGGCTTTATGCCGTAATAGTCAATTATATGACCAATCATGTGTTGTTTTTCATGCTCCAGTGTATTCATAAATTCTTCATCAGATGTACTGTGACTGATAATAATTACAGTACACTTGTCGTTTGAATACGTTACACCGTAATTGTATTTTTCAGTCTTTATCTTATCCGTTATCCTGTTCAGCAAATGAAAAGGACAGCCAATGTATTCCAGTCTGTACATCGCTCTTAAATAAGAGTATTTATCCACAGAATAGAACACATCAACCGTCCAATCATATTCCTCAATGTATAGTCTTTGTCGTACCATAGCAATCAGATATAATCCTCCCAAGAGAAAGGTGTTCCACAGGCTATACACTTTGCATAATACTCGTCAAGAGCACGGGTAGGGCTTCCGTCAACATCGTCAAGATAGTCTTTTACAAACATACAGGCATATTGCTCATTGACTATGGATGAACCCATATAGTCGGCACGTACCATATTCAATACATAAACCTTGTTGTATTCCACATCATTCTTCAACTCAACATTGAATTGCTTCATTAATGTTTCCACTTGATCCTTATCATACGGGTGTATTTTGTTACCGTTCCTGTCTTTCATTTTAGAAACGGCATATTCACACAATTTCTTTGAGAAATTCCATCCATGTTCTGCAAGATATTTTTCCATTCCCGAAGGAAGTTTCTCATATACATCTAATCTCGTTCTTTCCATAGCTTTTGTTTTTAAAAAGATAGCCCGTAGCAAACCACTACGGGCTTAAACCAATTTAATTAGCGTCTACGTCTAGCGTAAGGACCAGTACCTTTGACTCCGCGTCTTTCTCCGTACTCATCATCGTCATCCCAAATACGTCCGTCATCGTCCATTCTTCTACGCATTCCACGCTCACCGTAACGTCCATCCATTTCTTCCATAGCGTCACGATAGCCTTCTTTATACGCTTTTTCTAATTCCCGGTCCATATCTTCACCTTCAAAGCTACGGCCCATTCCATATACTTTCCAACCCATAGTGTTTATTTTTTATTGTTGTTATTATTATTGTTTACATGTTGCACGTCAGGCAATTTGATACCAGAAGCAGCAAGTTGTGCAAGTATATCCTTTATCTGTGACAATTCACCTTTAAGTTCCTTCATCTCCTTGTCCTGCTGTGCCTTTTCGGCAAATGCAGGATTCAATGCTGTAAGCATCTCATCGCAGCTTTTGATTACTTTCTGATGGTATTCCACAGATTCCACAACCCTTACACTACTTATTTTCATTGCTTCTATCTCAGCATTGATGGCATCCTTGCTTTCCGATACAACCACATTCCCGCCTACTTGGGAAAAGTCTGCTATACTAAGATTGGCTGGCAACTTTTGAAAATCAAGAGTATCATCTCCAACCTTAACTTTCACATCCACAACCATTTCATTTTGCGGAAGAGGATATGCTGTATATCCGTTCTGATATTTAGGAACAGGATTTGAAACACTTACCACAGTGCCCACATCACATCTTGGGTTTTCCCCTTTATGCAATATGAAAAACTGCTGTCCTTGTCGTATTGATTGAAACATACTTATTCTAACTTTTTAATATCATTTTACAGTGCTTCTAGCCTGTGCGGCAGTAGCAGGTGCAACGATATGATTAACTACTTGAAATATCCCATTACATTTGTCGTAATAGACAAAGTATTTATTGCCTTGTGAAATTTCACTAGACGGAATCTGATCTCCCGAACCGTTTACCAAAGGAACCTTGCTTGTGGATGTTGATGTGGTATTTGTCAGTGTGGTAGCCACAGAAACAAGATACCCGTCAGATCCGGCAGCAGGAACATGATTTACACTCAAGAGCAAAATACCTTGATTTGGCAATCGTCTGAACAGGCACGGGCTAATACCATAGATAACCTCTGAATTTGTCGTGTCTGTTGTTACAGAAGATGTCCGAACAAACGGTATTCCTCCAAAGTCAAGTCTATGTACTCCTTTAAAACGGTTAGCGTTATATCCCATCATATAAGGATTAAAAAAATAACTCATAACTTTTCCCTTTCTTTAAAATTTTACTATTTTTGCATCGGGATAGATAGGAGTAATTAACCTATTGAAAAGGGTTCGCTAACGCCCTTCCCTCTTTTTTTATGTTAGCATCACTAAAATAAGTTAGCAATGACAAACGAAGAATTTATTAAGAGCATCTCCTTGGAAGGAGAAATTTGGAAGGACGTAATCGGATATGAAGAAACATATATGGTTTCTTCATATGGTAGAGTTGTGTTTAAAGAACGTTTTAGAGATAATGGCAATGGTGGATACGTTATGCCACCAAAGCTATGTCATTTAATGGAAACGAAATTTGGATACTTACAAGCTCGCCTATATAAAGATAATAAAGAGAAAAAATGCTATGTTCATAGATTAGTTGCATCTGCACATATATCTAACCCTAATAATTATCCCATAATAGACCATATAGATACCAACAGGAAAAACAACAAAGTATCTAATTTAAGATGGTGCAATTCCTCTATGAATGCTCTAAATCCAATAACAAGAAAAAGAAACTCTTTATCTAAAATTGGAAATAGAAAAATTATTCTAGCAAACAGTAAATCTGTTGTTCGTATCAATCCAAGTAATCCTAATGATATTAAGATTTATGAATCACCCACTTTTGCTAAAAAAACAGAAGGATATAATCAAGGTCATATTTCCGCTGTATGTTTAGGCAAAAGAAAGTATCATAAAGGATATAAATGGATGTACCTATCCGATTACGAAGCCCAATTCAATAAGTCAAAGAACTCTTAACTAAACTTTAGCAATTGCAACCACAGTTGTCACCAGCAGCATAACCTGCACCAAAACCAGCCATGAACGGATAACCTCCATAGCAACAATTTGGGTTAGGCACTATATAGGATGGAACCGGGCACGGAGCTTTAAGTTGTCCAACTATATTTGCAGTCTGTGCCTGCTGAGAAGCAGCTAAAGCTAAATTGCTATTTTCCTGTCTGAGAGCATCAATCTTGTTTTGCATTTCACGCATTTCAAGCTGACAGAACTTGTCATTGATGATTGCGCTTTGAGCATCAATCTTAGCAGATATGATGTTGAACTGAGTGTTTGTATTGCTTGTCAAAGTATTAGTCTGCTCTACAGTAGCCAAACGGCTATCACATCCTTGACGTTCAATAGCTGTACGGATATCGCAGCAGCAAGAAGCAAGCTGAGAACCGATAGCTGCACTATTGGACTGAATTGAGTTGATGATCTGTTGAGAGGAAAGACCTACCTGATTACCAACTTGCTGAATCTGTCCTTGAATTTGGCAGATAGCATTCTGCAACTGTTGAGTAGAGCAGTTCAAAGAACTAGCCAACTGATTGATAGCTGTTCCGTTTCCTTGAATAGCGTTCATCAACAATTCACGTCCTGCTTCATTGTTCAATTGAGCAGGGATTCCGTTTGCTCCATTGCCAAACCCGTTACCGAATCCGTTACCACCCCACAGGAAGAAGAGCAGGATAATCCAGATCCACCAACAACCAGCACCACCCCAAGCGTCTTGATTGTTTTTATTGCTCATAAGAGCGGCAACCATATTGGGGTCTAATCCTTTATTCTGCAACAGTGCAGGAATCATTGACATAATACCTGCGCTTTCTCCAGCGGCAGGATTGTCGAACATAAAAATTTTGTCTGAACCAATAATATTGTAATTTAATGTGTGTGTATTATAACTCCCGTAAAGACTGTGCACTCATCTTTACGAAAGTAAATTTACAACATGGATTGCCTAAACAAAAATAAAAATTTCGCAGTATAACCTATTGTGTTTCAGATAGTTTAAACTTGTTAAAATAAGTTATTTGCTTGTGTGTTGTTTTTCCTATTCGTATATTAGCGCAATAATTTTAAAATAGAGGAATTGAAGATGAAAGAATTAAAAAAATGGAATAATAATCCAATAAAGATTACGTATTTAATACCTAGTGGAAACAAGTACGCTTATATAAAATTAGGTGACACTGTTGATCTGACGAACGGAACATATAAAATAACCGCTTTGGATAATGAAGAAAACATTTTCCAAGCGGTTAATATGGAGAATAAAGATGATTGTGTTACAATGTATGCGTATGAGGTTGTCTAGCTTTTAGTCTTGTATTTGCCCCTTGACTTCTTTGGACGTATAAGCCCGTTGTTTTTAAGAGCATCCAATGTTTCTTTCAAATAAACGGGTTTTGTCATTCCTTGTACTCTCACGGGAGATAATAACGGTTGTACGGGATGAAACTTAGTGCCTTTGTATGTAAGCCTTGCAAACTCGGTGTCACTCACATCAAGATACTTTATGGCATTTTCTCTATCAAAATAAGACGGTATGATAGTTGATCTGTTTATTGCGTCAGTAAGGAAGTTGAACTGTTCCGCATCAACATTCGAGTTTCCGCTTTTCAATGCTAGAGATATCCCGTCAAGTAAGGAAGCTAATATAGTGTTATAATTCATGCCCATGTCCTACTCAATAGATGAAATATTCGCTGTTCCTGTAATATTTACTTTGCTTCCCGGTGTAACTGAAAAATATTCCACTGTTCCTGCTGGAAGAAGCATTCCTGTTGGTGCTATCCTGCTTGACCTGCTTTTTGTTTCCTGTACCAATGAGATACGGCATCCTTCTGATGTGGCTACCCTTATCAAGTTTGACAATACTGTGTACTCCTTATCGGTAACATCTTCGGATGCTGATATTCTTGCAGCTACTATACCTTTTAACGCTTCATCTTTTGAAGCGTTTTTGGTGGAGAAATATCCACCTATCTGTTGTTTGTCATTGCTCTCCATATCCTTTTAAGTAAGATTGTTTAACACTTTCGGCAAACTCGTTCAGCTTTACATAATCTGCATCAAGTTTGTTTAAAATACCTTTTCTGAGAGCCGCTTCTTCCTCACCGTTGGGAAATTCATCCTTTATGGCGGCATCTACCGTTTTGTCGTATGATACAGGGTTCTTTACACGCTGTACATCGGCTTTCCACTTTTTGACGAACTTTTCCTGTACAATATTTCCCATATCGTCCGTTTCGGGTTCGTCAACTTGTTCAATGTTTAAATGAACATTGCTATATCCAGTGCCTAAATCAAAGATAAAGGCAGGCTTCTCGTCAAAAATCAAACCTCTTTCCATATTTTAAATATCTAATGTTCCGTCAAAATAATAGCCCCTATTGAATTTTATGACAACATCCTCCAATGGTAAAAGGCTTTTGTCTACTTGGGAAAGAAATGTTCCTAACGCTTCGTATCCGCCTTTCATAAAGCATTTTTCTCCTTTGAACATTATCTGCATCCTTACCCATGTGCTATTGTCCTTCTTTGTGGATGGTCTTACATCGAAATCAAGAATGTCTATATGTTCATCGACAAGTTTGTCTATCTTCACATCTTTTCCGTCAAACTTTCTTGACACCCTTATATTCAAGTCACTAATCTTTGTCATGTGGCTATTATTATTAACTAAAACTTTATTAATTAAGTTTTTAGAATCACAGTGCATCAACATACCCATATAACTCGTAATTGATTTTGGGTTATTACGTTTTGACGCAAAGTTTTTCTTTATTCTCTTTCTTATTTTGGTATGACCGGGAGTAAAGACAAATCCACCGAAATCTATCCCTTCTGAAACGGGGAATATTCTGTAATTTTTCTTCATCTCCAGCTTTTTTTCATACCACAGGTAATTTCTTATCCTCCACAGCCATTCATGCAACTGTTTCTTGTCGTGGGATAATATCACCATATCATCGGCAAATCTGAAATAATGCTTTACTTTGAACTGCTCCTTTATAACATGATCCAAAGACCTTAATACCAAATGGCTTCCTATCTGAGCGTCAGGATTGCCAATAGCCAGACCTTTGTTGCTGTAATTAAGCGTATTCATAAGCCATAACGCATCCCTGTCTTTCAAGTCTTTGCTATATGCCTTCTTGTAAACGCTGTGTCTTACGGACGGATAAAACTTCTTAATATCCATTTTCAAAACGTATATTTTCCCGTTTTTGTCCATTTCAAGCAATGTCCGTTTCATCTTTCTCACAAGGGAGTGCTTTTTAACCTTACTTGTAATACCCCTTTTGGGCAGACAGTTATATGAATCAAGTGTAAGGCTTTTTGTCCATCTGTCCATCATGGGTATCAAAAGGCTGTGCTGGATAATCCTGTCTGGGTAAAACGGGAGTTTGTGTATCTCCCTTACCTTTCCTGCATCAGTCACTTTCTCTATCACCTCATACTTGCTTACATGGTATGATTTGTCTTTGAGCATCTGATAAACATTCTGATGATATTCATCCTTATGTTTCTCATAATCCCTCACACCCCTGTGATTTCTCTTTCCTTTCTTTGCCTTTTCAGCAGCAGAGATAATATTATCCATACTGCCTATCGTTTCAAAAATATTATTCAATCTTTTCATCTTACGTGCTTTTCTTTGTCCGTTGAGCCAAAGATAACTAACTTTCCATATACCTACAACTGTAAATGTACTAATAAGTTCCCATCCTCAAACAATGGGTTGTCTTGACATTTTTCATCTTCCTGACGAGGCTTCTGTATAGCAGTAATTTTTTTAGCACGTTAGCTGCCACCGATGTTCGTGTTCGCGTTTGAAGGATCATGGTTCAAATTACCATTCCGCAGAGAACAATTGTCGTTGTTCGACTTACCACCAAAGTAAACACCACCATTCTACAGACCGCCTTTTTTCAACTAACCGCCTTTGACAGACTTATTTAACTTTGCTGACGCATTTGGTTAGATTTTTAATTATGCAAACTTAAACATTATTAATATATTTTGCAAGTTTTGGGAGGGGGATTTTTCACTTCGTGAAAAATTAGGGTTGGGTTATTGTACAACGAAAGCCGCCACCGAAGTTCGTGCTCGCGACCGAAGGATCACGGGACAAATCACCAAACCGCAGAGAACAAAAGTCGTAGTACGACCTACCACCAAAGCAAACACCACGTCTTCCTATTTTACCCGAACCTGCATTTCCCGTAAACCAGTTGTAATGACATTCCCCCGTGTGAAGATTGCTTCCCTTGACCTCTCCAATGAGCGAGTTCTCAAAGTTCTTCGTTATGTATCCTTCACCTCTAGCCATAGAACCGACAAAATCATACGTATTCTCAAATCCATAAGATTCCCCAGGATTCTTATCTGAGGCTACATTGTCTGTAGTCAGATTGTTTACGTCATAGGTCTGATAAATATCTATGGACGTAGAATCGTGCATGACACAATCTATCCCACTGTACCACATCCATATATCTCCCCACCCGGCAATACGTCCGCGAATGATAGGTTGCGTGAAGCATATTTCTATTTCACGGTTTGTCACTGCCGCATTATCCGGGATACTCCATCCGCTAGTAACAGTTGCAGTGACAAACTTGGCTACGATACCCGACATCTCCCCGTCAGCCAATCCGTTATGACCTTGGAAGTTGTAGTATTTGTATTTTGTGCTTTCATATTCAAACTCGGTGTCGGGAGCGACATTGTGTTCCTTTGCGTATGACATGGCAAGCTGTGCTTCAAACATCTTCATGCAAGGACGGTAGTTGTTTATGAGTTGTGAAAAATTGTAAGCAGTTCCTGTTTCTGATGCTTTAAATCCTTGCCCGTTCAACTTGTAATATACATAGGTCTGACCGTCCGCCTTCTTGAATCTGACGCCTGTCATTTTTCCCCAGCTTGACGCATCGGGGGCTGAATCGTTGGATGATATTCCTTTTCCGCAAACAGACTGTGCGTGCAGGTCTTTTGTTCTGAATTTGATAAAAAGAAGCGTACACCACACTTCAAGGTCAAGGGCGAACGCATTGGCGTAAGGATAGTTCTTTGCCGTATCCGTATTTTTGTTTCTAGCATACTTCTCAAAATCAAAACGTGATACATTTGTCGTAGGCCACCCGTTTCCTTCCATTATGTTCACGCCTAGATTTCCTGCTGCCGTTGTTCCTTTTACCGTGTTGTCAAAAATAGATCTCTGCTTCCCATCCTTTATCGTGGAGTAACCGATACTCATTCCGAACGGTTTTATCTCTATGGCCGTATCGCCACCGTATGTAAACGGAGCGTCACTGACGAGCCTTCTTTCGTATGTATCATCCGTTCCTCCGTTGATTATCCAGAAAGGCTTGGTGTTTACAAGCATGATGTCACTTCCGTCATCTTCTACTAGTCCTTCTATATCGGGAGCGTAAGTTGAAGAACTAGTTATTACAATATTTGACGGGCTACCGTCAGCCATTTTGAAGAAATTGGTCTGGTCAAGGAATCCTACTACCTTACCGTCCTTTACCTTTGCCACACGGAACGAGTTGAGGATAGGATGGGATTGTTTGAACTCTTCCTTTCCTATCCATGTCTGAAATACAGGGTCTGTCTGTCCTCTTCTCATCTCCACTCCATACATATTACCCTGCTGCATCTTTATCTGTTCGAGAAGCGTTTTGTAGTCATTGGTAAAGTCGTTTGTGGATAACGCCTTGCCGTCCACCTTGTCTACCTTCTTGTCTAGGGCTGTTTTCTGTGCGGTGGATACAGGCTTTTCTGCATCGGACGTATTGTCCACATTAGACAGACCTAAATTGTCTTTCGTTATATTGACATTCCCGGTCCTGTAAGACTGTTCGGCATTACCTTTCACGCCTATGACGGTATTCCTCTGTGCGCCTTCCTCTATCCCGTCAAGTTTATCTTTCATCGGGGTAGTAAAGTTATTGTCGGTATGCACATAGTTTTCGTCCTTTACCATGCCCTGTCTTATCTTGGACACCGTGACGGATTTGTTCTCTTTAGGGCTTCCCGTCACACATGGTATCATCTCTTCTCCCGTAGCGGTTTCAACGGGAGGCATCTGTGAAATTTTAAGATTATCTTCCATTTTTTTTATAGTATTAATATACGATCTTACACCAAATAAATTTTGATAACTTTTAGTTATAAAAGTCATAATTATTTTGGTGCTAAGGTAATAATAAAATGCCTAAATTTATATATATTATAAGTTTTTTTTGCGAATTAAGCATTAAGATAAAAGTTCCTCTTAATGCTGTTGGTGTCATCATTAGAAGTGATGGCACTCAAATTGAAATGAATTGATTTTATCTTTGGTGTCCGATTGTATATCAGTGCCGATGATAATCAATAAAAATAGTTTCGCATTCCATTTTTTTTTCGTATCTTTGAGTATTGAAAATCAAATAAAATCGCCATGTTGAGAGCTTATAAATATAGAATCTATCCGACAGAAGAACAGAAGGTTTTGCTTGCCAAGACCTTCGGCTGCTGCCGCTTTGTCTATAACTGGGCACTCAAGATGAAGATTGAAGCCTACAAGCAGGAAAAGAAATCTATTGGCAATGTTGAACTGACCAATCGCATGAAGAGGGAATTGAAAACGGAATATGAGTGGTTAGGTGAGGTAAATTCGCAATCTTTGCAAAGTGCGTTGAGAAACCTTGACACCGCCTTTAAGAACTTTTTCCGTGATACTCATGCAGTAGGCTTTCCTAAATTAAAAAGCAAAAAGGACAGGCAGAGTTTTCAGTGCCCCCAGCATTGTGTCGTGGATTTCGGCAAAGGAACAATCACCATACCGAAAGTAAAGGATATTCCTGCTGTGTTTCACCGTAAATTCAAGGGAACGGTTAAAACCGTCACCATCAGCATGACACCATCGAGAAAATACTTCGCTTCCGTATTGGTTGATACGGACATTGAAGAACTTCCGACAACACCGATACATGGCGATACGTGTTTGGGCATAGATTTGGGTATCAAATCACTTGCCGTATGTTCTGACGGGAGAATGTTTGACAACCCGAAAAACCTGCAACGAAGCCTTGATCGTTTGAAACTACTTCAAAAGCGGTTGAGCCGCAAGAAAAAAGGTTCTTCAAACCGCAATAAGGCACGCATTTGCGTAGCTAGGTTACATGAACATATTGCCAATTGCCGTAAGGATAACCTTCACAAAATCACCTATGCACTGACGCACGACAGCCAAGTGCGTACCATCTGCATGGAGGATTTGAACGTGAAAGGAATGATGCAAAACCACCACTTGGCACAGGCAGTAGGTGACACATCTTTCGGGATGTTTCTTACGCTGCTTAAATACAAGTGCAGTTGGTATGGTGTGAACCTCATTCAGATAAACCGATTTGCCCCAAGTTCAAAGACTTGCGGAAAATGCGGTTATGTGTATAAAGGATTGAAACTTAGCGATCGCAGTTGGATCTGCCCAGAATGTGGCACACACCATGACCGTGACTTCAATGCAGCTTGCAATATAAAGGAATTTGGCTTAAAAGCCCTACCCACGGAGCGTGGGAAAGTTAAGCCTGTGGACTGTCATAAAAGCAATGACAGGAAGAAGCAGGAAAAGAGAGGATGTATTGGCATCTCCAAGCCGCCAAACTAAAGATTTAGCGGTAGCTCACTCCGTTAATATTAAACCATTGTTTTCAAGCAATACGTTGTATCCGTTCTCGGTGATTATGGTATTCCGAAGCACTTCCAGTGTAATTCTTGAATCAGCAAGATTCCATGAATTGTCAGAAAACGGCATATACCCGTCTTTCTTTACAGACAGCGACATCGTGTCATTTGCCATACCCCGTACTTTCACTGTACCGTCAGACAACGTTTTGTACTGTACACCTCCCACCGTAACCGTTGCGTCCTGTATGGGTGAGCCTGATACGTCCACCACCGTTATCGTTACGATAGCCTTTGGTATATAGTAATCAATCAAATCCTGTTCGGTGAATCCGTCATCCTGTTTGGTGGGGACGGAATCGAACCCGAAGGAGTTGTAGAAAGCCAGGTTCATATAAGAAGAACCGTAACTATTAAAAAATATTACGTTGTTATTGCTTCCATCGGTAGGATTTACAATTGTTACGGTTTTCTTTTTGTTTAGCAGGTTGTTTGTTTGAATTGTTTCATTTAACGTTCCATCCAAATAGGTAACGCCATCCGCATTTCTATAATTATATGCAATTGTATTAGGTTGTCCGTATATAGAAAAGCTATTTTGGGCATACCATGTCTTATATAACGCTAATGGGGTTGCTGTCATGAACAACACCTTCACCCCTTGCTGCAAGTTCTCCACAACACCGTAATCATCCACTCCATCAGTTATTAGGGCGTTGGGATATTTAGGCAGGAACTCTATTGTTACGTCCATATCTCCTATATCCCCTGTAACTCCTATGGCGTTATACAATGAAGTGGTTCCTTCGGGATAGGTTAATGTCACCTCATGTTCCCCGTTGTCAAAAGTATAAAATCCGCCATTTCTGTTTACCAAACTAACTTGTCTGCCATCAGAAAGACCTGTAACCTTAAACTTATGCGTTGGGTTAGAGTTTGCCGGAACTATGTTTACCATGTTATCCGTAGTGGATAGTTTTTTAGTAATATGAATAATTCTGTTATCCGTAACAGTAACATTTGCTCTATCGGGTAGAATATTGGTGCTAGAAATATCATACCCTCCCACACCGCTCATTGCAGCGAACAGGAAATTGTTAAGTTTCAGCGGTCTGTTGTTTCCGCTATGGTCTTGCAAGTATGGATTGGCTTTTAGTATCTCGTTTGTGGGAACGGATTGTCCTGACGGGAGCTGGGTAATGGTAAGACCTATGTAATCAGTTACTCCACTTGCTCCCATAAAAGCAACAGTTGTAGCGAAACTATGAGGAAGTACATTTTCTCCGTCTTTTAACTTAATATTTGTGATTTGATCACTATTTTCATCCAACTTCGCTCTATATATTAAGTTTTTATCACCAAGACCTTCTATAAATACGGAAAAAGATTCTGTTTCTTTTCCTATGGATGCTATTCTAAAATTGTCTATCAAACCATTAACCACAATCTTATTGTTGGTTATACTAACAGAATTAGGGTTATAATTTTGCCAATCATTAAAATTCTGTGTATAAACATCCACAGGCTTTGACATATCATACCAAAACACCATGTGCTTTGGTATCCATTTTTCTATCACCTTGTTTATATCGGTCTTTCCTGTACCTGCCGATTTTACAAGGCCAAGTCTGCCTATATTAAAAAGTCCTATTTTTCTCATTTTTCGTCCATTTTAACCCACTCATCAGATAAAAGAAGCTTCTCAAACTCTCTTGTGCCAGTGTCGTATGTGTCGTAAGGGAAAGGGTGTTCCGTTCCGTCCTCAGGTAACGTCATAGGCATCACTTCCATAACCTTATCGGTATGGAGCATATAATACAGACCGTCTGTCGATTGTCTGAAAACGGACAGATCATCTTCCGAAAACATAATCTCGGCATCTATTTTTGGTACTATGGAAAACTGCATATTATGAATTTTATCTATTATCGCAAAGATAATTAAAAAAAAGTTAAACGTATTGGTTGCATACGGTTTTATGTCGTATATTTGCTGAAAATTAAAAAAAAATATAGCGATGAATGTATTAAGCCTTTTCGATGGGATGTCGTGCGGACGGATAACACTTTCCGAACTTGGCATTCCTGTAGAAAAATACTATGCGTCCGAAGTGGACAAGTTTGCCATAAAGGCAACCATGCAGAACTTTCCTGACACCATACAACTTGGTGATGTAAGAGAACTTGAAGTAAGCAGACTAGATAAGATAGACTTGATAATCGGAGGATCGCCATGTACGAACCTGTCTATGTCCGGCAAGAGAAAAGGGCTTTCAACGAAAGAAGGCATGGAGGTTTTAGACTTACAAACGTATCTTGAATTGAAGGAGAACGGTTTTGAATTTGAAGGGCAATCCTATCTGTTTTGGGAATACATACGTATATACCACGAACTTATTAAGCGTGGTGACAATCCCAAATTCTTCCTTGAAAATGTGGAAATGGGAAAGAAATGGGAATCTGTGTTCAATGAAACAATGGGTAGGAAAGGAATACATATCAACTCCGCACTTGTATCGGCACAAAACAGAAGGCGCATATACTGGACGGATATCCATGACGATATTCCACAGCCGGAAGATAGGGGAATACTTTTAAAGGATATTCTTGAAGAAGAGGTTGATGAAAAATATTTCTTGTCTGACAAGATGATTGAATGCTTGAAGGGCAGGGTAAAGACGGATAATGATCCGATATGTGTTGCGATGCCAGCCTGCCTTACTTTAAAAAGAACCGAATATGGAAAAAAGATAAGAAAGGAATATGAAGCCGGGATTGTAAAGGAACAGAGAAAGAACATCCAACAGCTTGAACCTAGGGAAGATGGAAAAACCAATTGCCTTACAACAGTACAAAAGGATAATCTGATAGTTGTTTCGGGAACGATATGTGGATTTGGAGGGAGGCATTTCCGTGAAATAAAACCTGGTAAATCATGTACACTGCTGGCAAGGGCTAGAAATGATGGAAGCACACAACCATGCGTTATAATTGCTACTCCTAATATTGCCGATATTACAATTCCAAACAAATATATAAAGAAAAATATACGCAGTATAGACGATAAGGCTCATACATTACTTGCTACATCACACAAGGGAGCAATGGCAAACGGTATGACGCTAGTTGATAACGGTAATTTTCGCATTCGTAGGCTTACCCCAACCGAGTGTGCACGGCTTCAAACTATTCCCGAATGGTATATATGGGATGGAATATCCGATACTCAGCGTTACAAGATGCTTGGGAACGGATGGAATATAGAAACAATCAAACATATATTTAAATATTTAAGACGATGAATGTACTAAGTTTATGTGACGGGATAGCTTGTGGACGTACTGCACTAGAGAGAGCAGACATAAAGGTAGACAAGTATTACGCAAGCGAAATAAACGAACCGTCTATCAAGGTTGCACTGGATAATTATCCCGATATAATTGAATTAGGGGATATTAGAAACTGGGACAAATGGGATATACAGTGGAAAGATATTGATTTATTGATTGGCGGAACACCATGCCAGGATTTCTCACAGTTAGGGAAAGAGAAACTGAACTTCGATGGAGAGCGTTCGGGATTGTTCTTTGAATACGTCAATATACTCAACCACATCAGACAGTTTAACCCTAACATAAAGTTCATGCTCGAAAACGTGAAGATGAAATCCGATTGGGCTGATTTGATTTCGTCACATCTTGGAGTAGACTATGTGTATATCAACAGTTCCGATTTCTCCGCGCAAATGAGAGCAAGATACTACTGGTGCAACTGGGAAATACCTGCATGGAAGGACAAGGGAATATTGTTCAAGGACATAATCACGGACGGGTATGTGGAGAAAGACAAGTCATGGTGTATGCTTGAATCATGGAACAGGTTTGCCAAGAACCCCGAATCACTGTTGAGAAGATATAAAAAATCACTTACACCGCTTATATTCAACTCACCCGACTGTAATCCCGAAAAAGGTTTCAGAACGCCAAATATTACGGAAGCAGAAAGATTACAGACCGTACCCGAAGGATACACCAAGTCGGTACAGCCACATATAGGCATGGGGCTGTTAGGGAACGGATGGACGGTAGATGTTATTAGTCATATTTTTAAAGGACTTATATCATAAAAAAAGTCAGATAAGTGGATTTATTATGGAAATAAAGAATGGAATAATAATAGATGGTGTGTTGCATGAAATGAGCAAAACATTCAATGAAAATTTCGATTGCAGCGAATGTTCATTGTGTAAAGAATGCAAAGAGTGTAAGATGGAGCATGAATCATACCTGTGTAATGTGATGGGATGTTTCTGTTTTGTCAATCGTGGCAAAGTAACGGATATTAAAACAGAGGAGGAAAAGAAATGAAACAGACATTAGAAAAAGCGGCTCATTCTTTCGCTGAAAGCAGAAGCAGCGGAAGTATGTTTCCGGCATATTATATGGGGTTTATCGCTGGCGCAGAGTGGCAGAAAGAACAAGCTATCGAAGTTCTTTCCTCCGTTTTAGAGAATTGGGTACATGGCGGTGATGCAGACTGTATCATTGCGGAGTTTGAGGAAAAACTAATGAAAACGAAATAAACACTCCCCCTTGCTGGTAAACGGCAAGGGGGATGATTGTTCTTATAACCCCGGACCCATAGAAAGAAGCAATGTACTATCTTTATATGCAGCACTGTTAAGGCTTACCCATATCCTTGCGGTTCCTGCATTAATCAGTTCCGATGATATTAATATTCTCACTTTCTTGTCAATGCTGGAATTGGCGGATACTGAAAAATCCTCTATTGTTTCTCTTGATTCACCTATAACCATAGGATCTTCAAATTTCTTACTTGCAAACCTAGACATACAACTATTATTACGGAAAGAAATAGAGCTACTCGAACCGTTTCTTACTCTTACGGTAACTTCAATATATCCCATAACGGATGGCATCACTCCACCAAGTATTGTTATGCTTACGTAAGAACCAACTATCTCTATATCTCTTTTACTTACCATTGGAACAGTGTATGCTATATGAGCAATATCGGAGTCATCCTGCTTCAATATAGCTGTACTAAGGAAAGGATAAACTTCCCAATCACCAGCAGTCATACCCCACGAGTTTACAGTAACCGTAGCGTATCCTGTTCCTATCTTCTTGTCGGCAGTAACACGCCTAGACATCTGACTGGTCTTGTGCTTAACATAGACACCGAAATAGCAATCAGCTATCTCGGCAAAGTCACCCATGTTAAGAAAATCAGTATCATGCCCTTCCGATGGCATCATTATAGCCGCAGAACAGACAAAATTACTACTTGTAAACTGATTGGTAGCAGTATCTGGGCAGGAGAATCTACTTATCGGTGCACTGGCACGATGGTTGTATCCGTTAAAGTCGGTAAGGCGAAATGGAAACTTTCCTCCTGTAGGTGGAGTATATTCCCATCCGTTCATGCTTCCATCAGCGTGTTTTGGTGCATCCCAGTATCCTGCCATTTGAAAAGGTTTGACACCACAGTTCCCATCCCATCCTTGCCACCATTTTTCATTTGGTCCAGGTGCAAGGCTTTCGTAACGTACAGGCTTGTACCGTGCCCACGGGTTTATTTTCCCGTGGGTGTTTGCACAAGCATATCCTAAATCATAATCCCCGTCGACATGACCTATGCCAAGAGTGGCGTAAACGTCACCAGCAAGGTTTATCGGGGCTGTAATCTTTCCATTAGAATGACTCATAATATTTTTTTATTAATTGTTAATACCTAATCTCTTTTCCAATTCTCTTACTCTTTTCTTTAATCTTGTAACCTCATCATCGACTTCCTGCAAACCTTTCCATACAACGGGGATAAGTCTTTCATAATCTATGGTGTAATAGTCCTTGAATATGTCACTGACCCACTGACTGTAACCGCCGGAAAGTAAATCCTGGGCGATAAGACCATAATTCCATTTTTTATGATTGAATATCTCGGAATTTCTCTTGGCAAGATTGTTCCAGTGATATTTCACGCTCTGGAATTTGCGGATAATACCCATAGCGTCATAATCCTGAATATCGGTTTTCAACCTTATATCGGAAGAGGACGCTTTGGCGGTTATTGCTCCGGTTGCGATGATATTAGCACTACTTGTAATATTCTTTCTTGCATATATTCCTCCACTGGTTGATATTGCAGTAGCTGTACTAAAATCAGTATTATCTCCATTTTCAACATAAAATCTCTTTCCCCCGAACACTCTCACCCATGAACTGTCTTGCATATATATTCCACCACCATAATTCTGATGATACCACCCTGAATTTCCTGTGCTTCTGAACCAATCGCTGCATTGGATGGAACTTGGGAGTTTTAAATATACATTACTACCACCATTTACATTAACGCCAGCACCTGTATGGGAGGAATCATGGTCTTGTATATAGAATGTTCTGGCAGTAGTCCACACATCCGCACTAGAAGCCCTACTGTCAGCCAGCGTGGAAGCACCTCCAGCCGATACAGCCACAGACGTGTTGGATGTGGATTGCAGATTTTCCCATGCGGAAACGTTACACCCATAAGACCAATATTGGTATTCAATGTTTGCATTGTGGTATGGACCAATTTGACGCACCTGCAATTCAAAATTGTTTGTTCCTACACGTACAAGGCGAATGTTATCCATTCCTTTTGCAAATGTGGGGAGATAAAGGCGTGCTGAATTTACAACATTTCCCACACTGCTATCAGAAGAACTAGGGTCACTTCTCATATAAAATATGGCACAGAAGTGATAATTCCATACTTCTGACTGTGCATGATTTCCATAGGCGTACCATATCCTTCCCCAAACCGTTACTGACCTATATGGCGTGGCTCCCGATTCAGAACAAGCGAATATCTTTTTCCAACCATTATCTTCACCACCTAGAGCAAATTTTACTGCATAGCATCTACCTATATTGTAATTTCTAGGTAAGAAATTAAGATGCCAATTGTCCAGCATATCCGCGTTCAAATTATTCCACAGTGCTGTACTACTAGATACCATGTTAGAACCATTCCAAGTAAATTTATAGTTGTTTCCACCACTCCATGAAGCACCCTGTTGGATAAACGCCAATCCTGTTGCTCCATTCAATCCTTGCAATCCAAGGCAGCCTGCAATATTACAATTTCCGAAGCCACAGTCATCCCCAGCGTTGTTTCTGGTACCATTAGCCAGATGTAATGCTCCCGTCATGGTATCACCTGCTTTCTTTACGTAACGTCCGTCAGAATAGCTGGCGTAGTTTACATTGTCAAGCAACATTCTCCAAGGTCTTTTATCAGTACCCCATCCGCTTCTATACTGGATGCCATTGGATGGGTCGTCACTGGATGATGACTTATGGTTCGAGTACAGGTCAAATCTTGAATGGCCTGATGACATGGAAACCACAGCCCCGTAATCATATTTTTTCAGAGTTACCCCATCTGGATAAGCACCGTGGAAATTAAGTATGCCTATTTGTGACCATAAGGTAGAAGCCCCATCACCACTAGCAACTCCATGACTTCTTAAAAACGAATTTTCATGAAATCCGTCAAGAAGGTCTGCATTAAGATTACCCACAACAGTGTTACTTGCCACAATAAATGGAGCAGTGCCACTTGCTACGATAGATTGTAACGGAATATAGCTTACAACCCTGCCCGGTGCTATGCTGAACAAGTTCCTCAAAGCAGAGCTTGTACAAATACTCTCTACCGTACCTGATATTGAACTTGCATAAGTCTGGAATAAATGGGCGGCAGCAATATGTCTTATTCTGTCAGGTCCAGTACCACCTACGGTTGTGGCATCTGTATCACTGGGGCTTAAATCGTTTCCTTTAAACAGGACCAGCTCACCACTTTCCGTACCTCCCCAAAATCTTTCAGCAATGAACGTATGGCTATAACTGCCCGGTCCATCTCCTGTCGTTCCGTAGAAATATATGGTGTTGGGAGAAGTACCGTTCCCTATCTTCAAATCACCGCTCATCGTTATGCTACCTACACCCGTCATATCTCCGCTTACGTTGGCTGTACCGTTGAAGGGCTGCCCCCAAAGGGTACGGGAAGTAGCAAGAGCGTGAGCGGAACTAGCCCAGTTATAATATGCTGGAAGTTCTGAGCCACTATCTGACGGTATAGTAGTGTACCAAGTCCTATTGGATATGTTTGTGGCAATGCCACGTCTATTTAAGATTGATACTTGACAATCACTGTAATCATAAAAACGCCAAAACAGTCTTACTTTCTTGGTTGTAGTATTATAGAATAATCTCCACATTGTATCACCAAGTGAAATAGTGCTTCCGTAATAATTCAAAGACCCAACATAACTTGTACTCTCTTGATTCGTTGTATGAAATACAATACTTATCATACCTGTACCTGCGTACCTACTATTTACTAGAAGTGTCATGCTGTTAATAGACCATCCACCCGTCACAGTACCCTCAAATACCAATCTGTACCCTTCATTATTTCCGTCACCGCCGGAAAGTATTACATATTGGTTAACACCATCTGCCCGTAAAAATGAAGATTGATGATAACCGTCTAGTAAATCTGCATTTAAATTATTAACAAGCGTATTGCTTGAAACTATCAAAGGTGATAACCCTGTGGCAACAGTTGACATAAATCTAGGTGCTCTTACATCATTTGGAGTGACACGTAAAACCAGCTTGTTGTTATGGTCTACGACACCAAATCCTGCACTATCCGTACTACTTCCTCTAAGGTTTCCTATATACCAGTAGGTGTCATACCAGTTGAACCTTAATCCGTTTCTTATAGAAGTAAGCCCACCATCATCGTTCCTGATAACTCCGTTATCTTTATAGATATTGGTAATATCACAATTTTCCACTCCCTTGAATACGATTGCGCCGGAAGTGGAAGCGGATGTAAGGGTTCCAGTCATAGTATCGCCAGCCTTTTTCACCCATCTACCGTCCAATACGGAAGTAGGGATATGACTTGCATCTATGACTTTACTTGAATCAGCCTTTTTCAATTCAGCCCACATAGCGTCAGCGTCAAGTCCTCCCTGCCCAGCCATGTCGTACAGTTTCTTTATCGTGTACGCATTAAACGTATTGTCAAGGTCTGAATCGGAGAAGGTTGTGCCGTCAGTAAGGTTTGCGAAGCTGTAAACGGTATTTACAACACCGCTACCACCACCGCTACCACCTGTTTTCACGCCAAGAGCAGATACCCAACCGTCCGAGTAGAATCCTACCGTGTTTCCGTCTGTTCTATGCTTCACTCTCAGAGCCTTGTTTGCCGAATCGTAAACAAGTTGGGCATCTCCTATCGTAATGGTATTTGTTGACACTGATGGTGCTTGAACATTTCCTACCTTATTAATCCAAACAGCACCTTCCGTATTATTATGCCCATTAGGTCTTAGATTTATACTTCCATCTCCGAAGCTAGCTAGTATTGTATGACCGTCTGAATTTCTTAATGCTACATTTCCATCGGGATATGTTATACCACCGTTATTATTGAATACTATATTCTGACTAAACGTTTTTCTTCCCGAAATAGTCTGAGCAGTAGTCAAGGTAACGGCATCAGTAATCCCGTACCCTGCCAAAGTGGTAGGATTATCACCAACTGTAACACGCCCGTAGGTGTCTACTGTAACTTTCGTATATGTACCAGCCTTCACCCCTGTGGTGGCTAGTGACAATGTGCGGTTTGCAGACAGGTTTCCACCTCCCGTAAGACCAGTTCCTGCGCTTATCGTTATGGTCTTGTCCGCTTTCAGTGCGAGAAGTTCAGCTAGATTATCGCTTTCCGTAAGACCGTCAAGGAATGCTTCAAGTTCTTTCCATTTGTTGATAATGTTATCGGCATCGCTTCCTTCTAGGAAGTTGTTCAGCTTATTGCTTAACTGTGTTACAGTATTGTTAAGTGTGCCAAAGTCCTGTTGTCTAGCGAATGTTTCCCCGAATACGGCAGTAATGGTTTTTCCGTCAGAACTAAGTGTCATGTCTGTTACGGCATTTCCACTCCCCGACTGGGTGATGTTCTTTATACCACCACCTTCCTTCGCCATTTTCCAAATCTCGTTTATCGTATACGCATTGAACGTATTGTCAAGGTCTGAATCGGAGAAGGTTGTGCCGAGATTGGAAAAACCATATACGTTTTTCACAAGTCCGTCACCACCGCTACCACCGCTTCCTCCGGGCGATACGCCCAAAGCGGAAATCCATCCTCTGGTATAAAAGCCTATTTCCGTACTTCCATCTATATGCTCAAATGTGACTGCCTTGTTTACGGAATCATATATAATCTTTATATCGCCAACCTGCAACGCCTGTGTTTTCACCGTGCCGCTTATGTTGGCATCTACAGCATAAATATTCTCCCATCTCTTCGATTCAAGACCGAGTGTGGATGCGTTGTTCACGCTAGGAACTACATTTGCCGTAGACAACTGACCAGTGAATATCTTGCTTGCAGTTACTGTCTGTTCCGTATCAAGCGTTACAAATTTATTGTCAGGAATATGGGATATGTGAATTTTCTTTGTCGGATCATCCTTTCCCAACTCCTGCCACAATTTGTCCGTATTCATTCCGCCTTCCTTGGCTAGCTTCCATATCTCGTTGATGGTATATGCGTTGAATGTATTGCTAAGGTTGGAATCGTCAAACGTCTTACCTAAATCGGCAAATCCGTACACGGCCTTAATCAGTCCGCCTTCACCACCTCCCGGTTCTCCGCTACCACTCTGTGCGCCCAACGCTGATATCCATTGGTTTGTATAGAACGCTGACTTGCATCGTAACGCTTGGTTTACTTCATCCCATTCAAACCATCCGTTGAACTTCTGAAACGATGCAATAAGGTCATTAAGTAGCTGTTCAGAGAAAATATTCGTTCCGCTTCCCGTACCACTTCCACCTAATGTTACATTTGTCGTATTCTGTGTTGAAGCAGTCTGATTCTCCTGTGCCAGCCGTTCATAGAAAGACAATATCTTTCTTCTTGCAATGGTGCATGAATATGACGGGAACATATTCTCCTTGGAGTATTTAATCTCCAAAGACTGTATCTGTAACTGCATATCCACTATCTGACCGTTATCAGAGAAATCGAACACGCCTATTCCATCATCCCTTACCTTTAGCATATTTCCTTCTATGAAGTCAATGAAAAGGTTAGGATGCTCAGCAACAAATCCGCTAGATATGTCAAGTGAAACGGTTCGGTTCTCATGGTCATATCTTGACAGGTAGTCAAGAGCCGCCTTTTCAAGCGTGTTCTCAGCCATTGTCACATAAGATTCGGGCATGACAATATTCAGAATGACAAACTCCGTTCCTGCTGCAATTGAAGGAGATTTACCATCCGTATAAAGCGGAAGTTTGGCATTGTCGCTATCCGTTCTGTAGCATGATATTTTATATCGTGCCCCCTTATTAAACATGGCAACATCCTCTTCCGTTTCCCCCGTATCACCGTTCACCTCACCGTAAAGAGGAATAATACCGTTTTTGTTTATCTTAAATTCCGTGCCTGTATAAGTTCCTGTACGCATACTGAACACCGCATCCGTCACAGAAGCGTATTTGTAATAGAACCTGTCCTGTGAACCGTCCTGATTACCGAAATGTATGTTGCAGGTCATTTCCTCACTAAAGCCTATCTTACAGCTTCCGGCAGGAACATCTGAATCAAACGTGAACTCAACACGTATGGTGACTGTCGTATTCTGACCTTTTTCTATATATCCTACAAGAGAGGTCTTGTCGTAAGGTATTTCAAGCATACCAGTAGCACCTTCCTCTCCGATAACAACCTCTTTCAAAGGAGAAGCCTGACCCAATACACGGTTTAAAACCATACGTAGGTTAATCTTAACCTTTTTCCCTAAAGCATCACTTCCTATAGGTAATATGCTGAAAAGCATCTTTCCTGAGAATGATGCAGTAACCTTTACAGGCTGGTCATAATATGCCCTTGTACCATATATATCAAAACGCTCGAAATCCCTGTATTTGTCAAACAGAGCATGGGGTTTGTACTGTGGCTGCACATTGTCGTTTATCTTTCCGGATGAATCACCGTCCTCATACACCTTGTACCCTAGGTTGAATCCAGGAGAGGTCATATAAATGAAGAAACTGTCACTATCATCACTCTTTATAGGAGTAGACCCGATGATTTTATCTATTCGTGTTGCTGCGCTAGCACCCTCACCTGCCACCTTTCCCGATTGAGGGTCTGGTTCTCCATCCGCCTTGTATGTATCCCATTCGGGAAGTCCTGACGGGTACAGATCGCCAAGCTTTTTCCCTCTGATGGAAGGATATATCCCACTGAACGTGTTTGATATGGTTTTCCCTCTTACACCATAGTTCTTCAATCCGTATTCACTGTCAATGAAATATCTTATATTCCCGTCAGAATCATTCGGAAGAAGGATGTACGGGCAATAACGTGATTCATCGGCAGGCTTAGCGTCCTTCTTGTATTCAGGCGGAACGTTTCTGCTTCCGCCTTGTGGTATGATTCGGGTTATGACGGGAGTGCTTGTATCTACGGAAGAGGAAACTTTTACAGCACCCCCACCGTCACCCTGCTTGAATGTCCAGTTTACGGACGGTCTAGCCTTATCTGTAATGGTTATTATCCCACCGTTTGCTGTGGTTGAGAAGTAATAGTTGAGATAAAACTTGTCATAGAAGTTCTTCAATGCTTCAAACAGGTTGGTGCCATCGGTTATGTCAATCATATCCTCTGTCAGTTCGCCTTCTGCATCCACATTAAGCGTCCATGTACCAATGCCTGTATATCCTGCACCCAATGACGCATTGTAAGATTCTATATTTGCTTCTATACGTGCGGCAAGCTGTTTTGCGTCACCCCAAAACTGGAACAGACCGCCATGTGTGTATCTTATCTTGTTTATCTCACCGCCTGTTCCGCTTACTATGTCAAGGAATGCCACATTCTGCAACAATACTTCCTTACCGTAAAACAGAAGGGAGTATTTGTATTTTCCTGCTTCGTTAAGATTATCTCCCGATGGGGCTTGGTACAGGATGAATGTATTACCGTTATATACGACTGTATCGTATTCCGATTCGCTCTTTGAATTGTATGCCTTGAACTCTATCGGAACAACGGAAACGACTTCACAAGTCAATTTTCTCACTTCCTGCAAAGACGGGCTGTATGAAAAATCAGCACTCTCCGCAATAACCCTATTTCCTCTTTTAATCTGTAAAATCATTGGTCTTTAAAGCGTTGGTTGGTCAATACTGAAATTTAACGAAAATGTATAAGCAGACACAAGTTTATCCGGGTTCTGCAAGTCCTGAACGTCCTGATAACTCATCTTTGCGCCTGTTTCAAAACCAGTGCATCTTATCACCTGCTTTGCCGATTCCCCCCATATATCATTCCATATAGAGAAAGAGGATGAACCGTATGGCGTACCGGGAGTGGCAGGTATCACATTGGTTATATATGAATAGAACGAACGGATATTAGTCTTTACCGTTTCCACATCTCCCAAAGCGGCAAATGTTATGCTTCCTTCCGTTGGCTGGTAAACAGGCGTGACAGGTTCGTACACCTTCTGACCGTTCTTGTCATACCATTTTTCGGCATAGGCTTCCTTTCTTGTCGGCAAATCCCATAATCCCTTGCTTTCAAGTATATACAGCCTGTATGTGGCATACAAATCCTTTGCCGTATCGCTTCCTTTCTTTATAAAATATTTAGCTATAGCCATTCGTGTACATATTTAATTAGTGCAAAAATAGCAAAAATAGTCTTAGAAACCATCTAGTTTTAAAAATTATTTTTCTATATTTGCATCACAATCGGTGCTTTGGATGAGTGGTTTAGTCAACGGTCTGCAAAACCGACAACAGCGGTTCGATTCCGCTAAGCACCTCAAGTGATTGGATTTTTTTTGTTCATAATCAAACTGGAACGCCCTGCCGACTGTGAAGCTAGCAGGGCGTTTGTTTTAGTCAATTATAACTTTTATCGCATTTCCGCCTGACCTTGGGGCAATGGAAACGACACTTAAAAGTGCTGTCTTTATCGCCATAGTTGCGGCAAGCTGTTGCTTGAGAACTTCAAGCTGTGCCAGTTGTATGACTGTCATGTTCGTTCCGCCCGTTCCTGCCGAACCACCGTTTAACGATACCAACTGACGGAGAAGATCGCTTTGTACAACCATTTCGTATCTCATCCCGTTAAGATACCCCAACGCTTGATTAAATGCATTCTCGTCAACTCCTGCAATGGCATTGGACAGACCTTCCGCATTTTCCTCCGTTTCAGTAAGCATACCACCAAGGGCGTTGTTTATCTCATTGACTACACCTCCGGCTTCCGCAAAGGCTGATTCCAATGAACCCATTACATTTCCTAGTATTATAAGTTCATCCTTATCTATCTTGTTATCCGCAAACATACCACCTTTGCCGTCTGCTCCGAACAATGTGGTCTGTACCTGTTGCATTGCCTTTTCTATGTATTGTTGCTGTACCCAACTCTTAACAACATCTCTCATAACGTCTGCCACAGTGTCCTTATAAGCCTTTGCAGCATCCTCGCCTTTCAGCCATGCTTCAACAAGAGCATCACCTATCTGACTAGCCCAGCCTTTCAAGTCAATGCTATACAATTCGCTGGCAAGCGTTTCCGTATAATATCTTATCTCATACTCCAATTCTTTTATTGTCTGTTTGTAATCTTCTACTTTTTCTCTATCTGACTTTTTCTTATCTTCTTCGGCAGCAAGAATATCCTTTTGAATCTGCAACTGTTCTTTTAAGTTGGAAACCTGTTGGGATGTCACCTCATCAAGTCTTGCCGGGTCTATAATGTGCTCAAATTCCTTTTCAAGCATATTATATATATTGGTCAACTTCTTTGATTCAAATTCAAGATCTTCTATATGCTTTTGGAGCCTTTTGTCATGCTGTCTGTTAAATGTAGCGATAACATCAAGAGGCATGGATATTGCCGAGCCTATCGCACCTGCAAAATCACCGCTTTTGAATGAATCCCATGATTTCTTCACGCCTTCATTCATAACTCCCATAGCTTCCGAGAACTGGTTCATTTCTCGCATAAATCCGCTCTCGGTATCCTTACCCATAGAATCCATGAGGTTGGACACGGATGCTATTATCTGCTGCATGGCTTTTATGGCATTGTATATGTTGGTTATGATAAAGTCGATAAGATTTACCGTCTGCAAAGCGTTCTGTGCGGCAGCCATCATTCCTTTACCAGTCTTGACAGCTTCCTGTCCGCTCTTATATCTTGATTCGGCTTCCGACTTGGCACTCAAAGCGGCATTGGCGGCTTCTTCATCACCATTCTTCATTGCGTCCTCATATGCCTTGGAAGCATTTTTGATGTCAGCCATAGCCTGTTGCATATCATTCATACCTGCCATCATCTTTGACTTTCCAGCATCATATCTCTTGTTGTACAGACCTTCAATACCATCTTTCATGTATGTTTGCAAGTCAGACTGATTGTTCTTCATCGTCTTCTCTATCTGCTTGTCCACGCGTTCAAGTTCTTTCATGTACTCTCTTGCACTGATAGCACCCGATCTGAATGCACTATTAAGCATTTCCCTTGTCTTGTCAGCTACAGTATTTGCAGCTTCCATAGACATTGCTTCCACCGCACCGAAGAAGTTTTGATAGTCGGTAGTCAACTTAAACAAGTCCATCTCTTCGCTTTTCTGCAATGCGGAAGTCAAGGATGTATTACCCATTCCTTCTGCGGTTGCGATCTTTTTACGGTACTTTTCTCTGATAATATCCACCTGGGTATAATAATCTCCATATTCAGCCAAATCATTAGCATATTGTCTAGCCATCTCACCGAAATAGCCTTTCCATGCGTCAATCATACCTTGGATAACTTGTTTCTGTTCATCACCTATATTCTTATTCCCCTTAATAGCCTCCTGTATCTGATTTATATACTGGTTCATTGAGGTGAATGAAGATGTGTCGGGCACGACAGAAACGCCAAGGTCAAGATTCATTCTTGCCAATACGGATTGCAGATTGTTATATATACCTGCCGCAAAACTTTCAGCCATAGTAGATGTGTCACCGCTGAACTGAACGGCAAGGTCTAAGGCAAGTTCGGAATCACCCGTTATTCCAAGTATGTCACTGTAAAAGTCATACTTGTTCTTGTATCTGTCAAACTCATCCGTAATCCTCTTCATCACCTTCTTGGCTGCATCAACATAAATTTCAGAGGACGATTCGGCTGCTTTCCTTGCGTTCTTTACCGCATCCTGTGGAGCACGTGTTTCCAATTCCTTTGTAGCCTTGTTGTAATTGTCAACAATAGCCTGTTTGTCATATACAATATCCACGCCAAGTTTTAACGCCTTTGAACCGTAGATGGCTTCAATCTGCTTTTTGGCTTCTTCCTTACCTATGTTAATGCTCAAATCCTTGAACTTGGAATAGGCGGATTCAAGCAATGACAACCTGTTTTCCCAAAGGACAGCAAGAGGATCTCTTTTCTTCTGCTTTTCCAGTTTAAAATTAAATTTTTTTGCCAATCCCTTAGCCTTTGACATCACTTTATCGGCATCGTTAAACTCGCTTATTATTTGCCTTAATATTTCAAGTTCTTTGGGGTCTACCAATCCTGTCAGTTCGTATTTATCCCTTACTTTTTTCAGTTTACCCTTTTTGGAAAATTTGTCAATAGTTCCCTGATATTTTTCTATTGTACTCTTTGCATCTTTATATTCCTTTTTTACGGCATCAAGAACATCCTCTACAGTATTTACATCTGGCGTTTTGATTGCTATAGTCCATGCTTTTCCTGTAATTTCGTCAAGTGATTTCTTCCATCCCGTCAATCCTTCTTGTGCTTCCTTATCGTCAAGTTCTATTTTAACAGCATATTTTTTGTCAATAAATTCATTAAACAATTTTTTAGCATTCTCCCCAAGTTCGCTAGTTGTGGCAAAATTTTCAGATTGAATCCTTATAAAGTCCTTTTGAGCATCATTTAATTTATTTACATCAATACCTACAAATACTTTTTTCAGTTCTTTCTCAAGACTGTTTGCAAAAACATTAAATGATTTTTCAAGTTCTTCAGTTTCGCCCATTATGCCCATCCTCAACTTCTCATACTCCTTCAACAATTCCTCACTGTCAAAATGGGCTTTGTTCTTGAATATTTCAAATGTCCGTGCATCTCCTGACGTTTCATCCAAAGAACGTATCTTCTCTACAATAGTAGCTGCCGAAGCCCCTTTGTTTATCAGTTCGGTAAGTTCGTTTCTCCATTCCTTAGTACCATTACCCATGTTTATAATTTCCTTGGATGCCTGTACTATCTGACCACGAAACTCTTCTATATCCTTACTTGCCGAAGTGAGTTTTACGGATGATTTCTCATAATCTTTAAGCATATCAGAGAATGAATCGCCAAATACGCCCGTAGATGTTGCCTTGTCCACCTTGAACATTATATCCGCATTTTCAGCAGCACGTTTATAAACCTGCTCTAGTTCCGATGCTGACTTTTGCAGATATTCAACACGTGATTTCTGATCATCTATTTTCTTGCTGTTCTGTACTATGTACTGCCCCATATTGCCATATTTTGACAATACTCCAGTAAGCGTTTCCTCATACGACTGCAACTGTTTCGTATCAAGCTGTTCAAGGTTTTCCGGGGTAAGTTTGTCGAAGTTTATATTGTCAAGGTCTTTTTGCAAGTCACTGTATGACTCACGGAAAGACTTTGCACTATCCTTTATCTTCTGATTGAACTCTTCCGAACGTGCAGACATGATATGAAACGCTTCCGCTACAAGTCCTGCAACGGTAAGTATCGTCATAAGCGGATTAGCTTTTATCGTAAGCCACAATGTTTTCAATGAATTTGTCAATCCGAATGTTGCCAGTTTAAATCTATTCATCAACATTGTCGTTTTTGTCATAGACAACATTCTTGCAGCTTCCGCACCTGTCAGTTTTAGTTCGGTGACAAGAAGATGCCGTTCAGCCTGTGTCAGCATATTCGTGGCAAGAATACGTTTTGCCATCTCTGCCGACATCTTTCCCGAATTAACGGCAGCAGCTATCTCTACGGCAGACAGTTTGGATGCTGTCGCTATCTTCCATCTCTCGGCAGTAGTGAGCGTTCTGTACATCGCAGCCTGTTTAAGCAACTTGGCTTCCCGTAATTTCTCAGCTTTAATGGCATTAGTTGTTGCAACAACTTCTTTACCAAGCATGGCTGTTCTAGCTAGCTGTAATCCCTTTAATGCGGCATATCCTACAGCAACGCCCTCTATTGCTTTAGAGAAGTATCTCCAGTTGTTCATTGCATCGGTTATGCTTCCAACGATACCTTTCAGAACGGAATCATTCGCCTCGCCTATGTCATTCATCATAATCTTGTATGAATCGGCAAGGTTACTTACCATACCTTTCAAGGATGTGGCTTGTATTTCCTGCATCTTGTAGAACATACCACCATCTTCCGTCATTGTGGTAAACATCTCCCGAATATACTCGAAAGGAATCTGACGTTTTGATATGGCGTCGAACACATCATCAGTAATTTGAGCCTTACCTCTTACTTCTTCCAGTTTTTTTCTCAATGATTCCAATGCAGGAATACCGGCCTCTGTCAATTGACGTAATTCCTGCCCTCTTAATACACCTGCGCTTCTTATCTGTCCATAGGCAAGAATGATACGACCCATATCCACGCCAAGACCTGCGGAAACGTCCGCAAGGCTTTTCATGGTACCATACAATTCGTTGACAGGTATCTGGAATGCAGCAAGCTGTTTGGTATATCCAACCAAATCACCGAACTGGAAAGGAGATATTACAGCAAGACCCTTAATCTGACTGAATATCTGGTCAGCACGTCTTGCATCCTGTATGATGGCACGCAATGACACCTGTTGTAACTCGAACTCTCCACGAATGGCAACAAGTTCCTGAAACATATCTCTGAAAAAGTAGAATCCTGCATAAGTCTTTATCGTATTGACAAACTCACGCATCATTCTGTTCTGCTTTGTCAGTTCCTCGGAAAACTCTTTTGAACTTGCAGCATTTTTCTGATTGGTCTGCTGCATCTTTGTTCCATAGGATGTGACTTCGTTTACAAACTTGTTATGCTCCTGTATCTTTCTGTTTAGAAGAGTAAGGGTACGGTTATAGTTTGCATCAGTCGTATTAAGTGCATTACGCCTGTTTGTCAATTCAGAAATAAGATTGTTAGCCTGATTGATAGACGTAGGATTGATATTAAGCAATTCATTTGTTGATGTTTTTCTTAAAGATGATTGCAACTTCTCCAATCTGCCTTGCAATTTCTGAATAAGAGCGTCAGCCTTTGTTATCTGATTGCTGTTTAAAGGAACTTCAACCTTAAATTTATTCAATAGTTCAAGGCGTTTCTGTATAGCGGCAATCTTCCTGTTTAAGTCCTCTGCACTTCCCTCCGGCATACCAAGGGCAAGACCTGACTGACCGGAAAGGTATTGTAGATACTTCTGATTGGTCTGCTGCATCTTCTTATTCGCCTGTTCCTGCTTTGATGCTTGTCTATCCATCTCCTTTGTCCGTGCAATCTCCATCTCGTATTGCTGGCGTAGAAGATTAAGTTCTCTCTCATCGGAAATGGACAATTTGGGCGCACTGTTAGCAGTAAGGGAATATGCCGTTTTCAATCTGTTCAATTCAGCCACAAGATCATCTATCGCTTTCTTCTGACTTTCAAGATTGGCTTTTCTTGTAGCCATCCCCTTATCTCCGCCTGCATTGCCTAGGTTACGGTAAGTCTTTTCCAGCTTGTCATACTCCCTTGTCGCTTCGACAATCTTGTTTGACAACTCTTCCATCTGAACAAGTATATCCATTTTCTTGTTTGACTTACCTTTCCCTACCTTGGACGCGTTTTCATTCGCTTTGTTTATCTTATCTACAACCTCGCTAAGTTCTGCGTTCATTTTACCTATATCGGTCAACATAGGCTTGAAGGACATCTCCTGGTTAAAGGTGTCCTGCAACTTCTTCTGTATATCCTTTATCTGTTTGTCAAGACCGGAATCATCTAGCCCAATCTTAAACTTTAATGCTCCTAAATCAACATCAGCCATAGTTATTGTTTTTTAATTATTGCAAAAATAGCAAAAATAAGCACAAGAGCATGATTTACAACAAACAAAAATACATTAATATTTTTTAACATATTAAAAATTGTGGATAAAAACGATTATGTTATCTTTGCAATAAAATAATTTTTTAACTATGGCTATAGAAGAAAACAAAGTAACACTCGTTGGCGTAAATTCAGCCAGCGTAACATTCAGCAATGAAGCTAATGTGGAAAAACAATACAAGGTGAACGCGAATGTAAATGTATCAAACGGTAAAACAATTGATTCATTTGATGGCGGAGAGGTGAAGTCGCTTGAATCAGAGAACCAACTCGCCACATTCTATTTCAATCAGAACGGTGGTATAGCAATCAACTACAATGACCACCCTGAACTGGATACCCAAATCGCTATCATTACTATCATCAACTCTTTCGTAACCGATGTGAAAAAATACATTAACACAAAAGGTATATCATCAGTTTCAATTTAAAAAAAGCAAGAAAAATGACGAACCAAGAAATGTTTTTAAAGAGATTAACTCTCTTGAATATCCCCTTATCACTAGAAGGGAAGGAACTTCCATCAGAACTGAAAGCAAAAATCATGCTTATGCGTGTCGCTTACGACAAAGCTGCAAAAGCATTCGATGATGATATGCAACAGGTTCTTAAAGAAATAAAGAAGGAAGGATATGACGAGCGCGCACAGAAAATCAATCGCATGAAAGAGATTGACGGTAAGGAAGATGCGACAAAAGAGGAAAAGAAAGAAGCGGATGAAATCAGAAAAACAGAAGAAGATTTCAACAAGGAAACAGAAGAGCTGAATAAAGCATACTCCGAAGCATACCAAGAGAAAATGAAAGAGGAATGTGATATGAAGCCTAGAAAATTCGCTTTTGAAGGATTCGCTAAAATCATTGAACTTATTGGTACTGACGGTGCAATTAAAGTGAAATGGAACTCTCCCGAAGCATTGGAAATACCGAAGGAGGAATTTATCTCGCTTATCGCAACAAACTTAGTAGATGAATAAGCCGTTTTCTATATTGCTATTTTTTTTGTTACTGTCGTGTTCTTGTTCACGCAAGCTACTTCCATCTTCGACAAATACAACTATAGTAGACCACAACACGACAGTAACGGAAAGAGTAGTATGGCAATCAAAAATAATAACTCTTCCAACAGAACACATACAACATACAACATTTGAAGATAGTTCACACTTGGAAACATCATTAGCCGTATCAGACGCTAAAATAATGTCGGATGGAAGGCTTTTTCATAGTTTGAAAAACAAGAAAGACTTTCTACAAGACAGCATCCCATCCTTGGAAAAAGAAACGGTAGTGACGAAAGATTCGATAATAACCGTGGAGAAAATTGTAGAAGTAAAGGTAGAAAAGGAATTGTCTAAATGGCAAAAAATACTAATCAATCTTGGATACATAGGTATCGGTTTCATATTGTTTTCAGGTTACAAAATAGCCCGAAAGTTCGTGTAACTTTCGGGCTTATTTTATTGGGGATTGATAAAATTTTATGGAGCGTAATCTTCAACCATATTATAGGTGGTATTTACCCCTGTGGCTCTTGCTGCAATATAATAATCATAAGAAAAATCTCTACTAACATTAAAGGAATACATAGATGATCTATATGTTCCTTTTGCCGGAACCTGTGCAGTAAGTCCTGTAAGTAATGAACCAGCACTTTCTCCAGCTTCTGGAACTGTTCTTGTCCTCATTAACACAAGAACTATACCACGTATAGTAACAGATGACCCACTATTATTTGTTATAATGAAGTTGTATGTAATTTGGTTATTAGAAGAGTTCCATGTACCGAATGCTTCTATTACGTATAGAGATCCAGCTGCATGAATAGTCATTGTTTTTGGTGTTACTGGAATAGGTATGTATATTCCTTGTTTTAATTCATCATCTACTCCTATTTTATTAGATGACAAGAAAAAAGATACTTTCCATTTACCTACATAACCACCTATATTTAATAATCTTATAGATACTGAATCAGTAAACATACTTTCAGATGTTACTAAAATGTATCTAGTATTTTGTAAAAGTCCTACCCCTGCATACATTTCAGAAAATGGAGTTCCTTGATAGCTTAAATAGGATAGCAAAATGTTATCATCAGCATTTGTTGTCTGTTCAAGTTGTATTTCTAGATTATTAGATGTGTCCAAATATACATCTGATGGAACGTCATCTCCAAAAGGAACTATAGCATTATGATTATATCCGTTGAAATCCAATATCCGATAAGGTGCTGAATCTCCACCAGTAGGAGCATTATATCCCCAGTCTACGCCATTAAAAAGGTCTTTTAGAAATCCGCTATTAAGCGTTCCTGGCGACATGTATCCCACTACACTTAGACCACATAAACCATCATTAGCTTTCCAATAATCAGAACGATAATCTAAGTATGGTTGCCTCACAGGTTTATATTTACTCCATTTATTTATTCTCCCATGCGTATTTGCGCACGCATACCCCAAATCATAACCATCACTAGTAGGACCGATACCTAGAGTAGGATATA
>ERZ773218.769-NODE-769-length-36369-cov-16.820014_pt1 | contig 36369 bp, 37 predicted proteins | sample MGYA00580527_ERZ773218 | MGnify/ENA primary metagenome ERZ773218 (study PRJEB29015, sample SAMEA2737763) | human gut metagenome | biome: human gut; feature: human-associated habitat; material: faeces | place: China | collected 2012 ...
TGAACTATCTGCGCTGCCACGATGATATCGGCTGGGGTCTGGACGAGGCGGTGGAGAAACGGCTTGGCATTGACCCGCAAAAGCACAAGGAATATCTGTACCACTTCTACGAGGGCAATTTCCCCGGCAGCTGGGCAAAGGGTGAGCTGTACAACTACGACCCTGCCACCGGCGATGCCCGGAGCTGCGGCACCACCGCAAGCCTGTGCGGCGTGGAGCAGGCACTGGAAAAGGACGATAAAACCGCACTGGACTACGCCGTAAAGCGCGACCTGCTGCTGCACACTGCTATGGCGTTTTTGCAGGGCTTCCCCATGCTGAACTGCGGCGATGAGATCGCACAACTCAATGGCTGGGATTATAAAAACGACCCCGACCGTGTGGAGGACAGCCGCAATCTGCACCGCAGCAAATTCAACTGGGAAAACGCAAAACAGCGCACCCGGAAAGGTACGCTGCAAAACGCTCTGTGGCAGGGCATGGAAGAACTGCGCAAGATGCGGGCAGACGAGTGCTTCAGCCCGGATGCGTGGGTCACGACATGGGACAGCCATAACCCCGGTGTACTGGCACTGGTGCGCAAGCGCGGCGAGGAAACGCTGGTGGGTCTGTTCAACTTTACCGAATACCCTGCCGGTGCAAGCCTTGACGCGCTGGGCGGCGAGTATCACACCCCGGAGGGCGCTTCCGTCTGGCTGGCGGACGTGGAGCTGCAGCCCTATCAGGCATTGCTCGTGAAAAAGGCATAAGATGGTTTTTGAGGACACCCCGGTATCTTCCGCGCGAAGGAAAGATGCCGGGGTGTTCTTTCTTTTAGCGATGCAATCGCGCAGACTGCATCCAGTGGATGCAGTTCACGGGTTTGGGTGTTTCCCAACAAGCATTTTGCAAAGCAAAATGCGCAGTTGTATATACAGCTGCCCTGCTTGCGTACTCTGTGAAGGGGTTCAATCTTAGAAATTTTCGTTTGAGAGAACTGCTATTCCGATACTCAAAATTTCAAAATCAAGTTCATCATTCATGCCGTCCGTTTCAAAGAAAACTTTGAAGCGGGCGGTTATTTTTGTGCAAAACGAAATGCACACAGCTAAAGCAAGTTGTATGCAAAAGCGGAGATCATACCTGCCGGGTTTCCTTTTGCCGCTTTTGCGCATTGCAGGCACCCTCTGCACAAAAAAGTTCGCCGCTCCTTTGACGGAACGGCGAACTTGCTCGGATCGTTTACGGTCTGCTGTCTTGTCACGGCAGCGGGCAGGTCACAGAAGGCTCAGGGCCTCTTCATCTGCCACCAGCGTGCAGTCCGGATGCAGCTGCAGGATGGAGCCGGGGCATTCCGGCGTGACCGGGCCGGACACGACTGCTTTGACGGCCTTTGCCTTGGCCAGGCCGTTGGCGATCACCAGCACCTTGCGGGCCTGCATGATGGTCTTGATGCCCATGGTATAGGCCTGCCTGGGCACCAGATCTTCGTTGCCGTCAAAGAAGCGCTTGTTGGCCTCGATGGTGGCTTCGGTCAGATCGACGCAGTGGGTCTCCAGCTCAAACGCCTTGCCCGGCTCGTTGAAGCCGATGTGGCCGTTCGGGCCAAGGCCCAGCAGCTGCAGGTCGATGCCGCCCACGCTGTGGATGATCTGGTTGTACTGGGCGCAGGCATCGTCTGCATCGGGGTTGGTGCCATCCGGCAGGTGGATGTGCGCCGGGTCGATGTTCACATGATCGAACAGGTTGCGGTGCATGAAGCTCCAGTAGCTTTCCGGGTGGTCCTTGGGCAGGCCGCGGTACTCGTCCAGGTTCACGGTGGTGACCTCCGAGAAATCAATGTCGCCCTTGTTGTACCACTCCACCAGCTGCTGGTAGGCCCCCACCGGGGTGCCGCCGGTGGCCAGACCCAGCACGCAGTCGGGTTTCAGGATGATCTGCGCCGAAAGGATGTTGGCCGCCTTGCGGGACATGTCTGCGTAATCGTTTGCGCGAATGATCTTCATCGGTTCTCCGCTCCTTTGTTTTTACTTCAGCAGCAGCGGCAGAAAGCTGGTGCCGTTTTCCGGTGCCTTGCTGTGGAAATAGTCCGCAGCGGTCGCACCGACATCGCTGAGGGTCTTGCGGATCCCGATATTCTTGGGGGTGGAGTGGGCGCTGTGGATCATCAGCGGCACCATCTCACGGGTGTGGTGCGGGTGTCCGATGGTCGGGTCGTTGCCGTGGTCCGCCTGCACGATGAGGATATCGTCCTCGCCCAGGGCGTCGCGGATCTTGCCGATCCATTCGTCCGCCACCCGCAGACGGTCTGCGTAGGCCGCGACATTCTCCCGGTGGCCGCACAGGTCCGTTTCCTGCACGTTGGTGCAGATGAACGCAGTCTCCTGCTCCTTTACGATCTCCAGGGTGCGCTGCAGCACGCTGGCCGTGTCCACCATGGGGATGCTGGTGCCGTAATTGTTCGTGACCACGTCGGCCACCTTGCCCAGCAGGAACACCGGCAGGCCGCTCTTGCCCAAAATCGTGGGGATCTGCACCTCCGGGTCAACGCCGTAGCCCATGTGGATGCAATGGTAGTCGTTGTTGTAAACGCCGCTGGCCGGGGCATTCACGCCGATGTAATCGCCGTGTTCCTCAATGGCATCCAGCAGGTTCTGCAGGTGCACGCCGCGCCCGCCGAAGGTGATGACGCGGGGCACGACCGACACGCTGCGCACCAGATGACCGATCTTGAGCTCTTCCTCAAAATCAAGGTCGTCGATGGCCGCCGTGACGTTGAACGCCTGACCCGGATCGCATTCCACGTTGTCGGCCACGGTGCAGGCCTCGTTGACGATCAGCAGGCGCTTGCCGGATGTTCCGGTGTAATACCGGACATGGTAACCCGCATCCTCCAGCGTCTTTTTGATGAGCTCGATCTTATTGCAGATCGGCTCGCCGAAGGGCTTTGCCGGGCGGGTGCCCATGATCTCCTGATGGCCGAAGAAGGTGTCCGCACCATCGTGCATCAGCTCGGCACGGCCGAACGTTGCATCCGTCGCAAACGGCAGGCCGGGGAACTCCCGCCCCACGATGTTCGCCAGACCAAGGCTTGCCAGATTGGGCAGCTTCAGGTCCGGCGTGCGCTCAAAGATATGCACGCAGGTGTTGGCACCGCAGTCCGCAGGGCGCACCTGCGGCACATCCGGCATTGCGCCCACACCAAAACCATCCAGAACGATTACAACAAACTTTCCCATTGCGAATTATCCTTTCTGTCATTCCCGGACCGGTTCTCCCAGCGCAGAGTACAGGCCCGCCAACTCCGGCTTGCCGGAGGACAGCCCTTTGACCACTGCCACCCGGCTCCGGGTCACAAAGAACTGTGTCCGGAACGCCATGACCGCCGCAGCCGAGACCGGACAGTTCTGCTGCAGTTCAAAATGATAGTCGATGCTGGAGTCGTCCGGCGGCAGCACCGGCACGACCTTTGCATTTTCCGGCGTCGTGCCCACCAGGGCGTTCTTCATATGGCCGCGGCGGTAATGCCCGCCGCCGTAGCAGTATGCCTTATCGCCCAGATTGTGGCTGACCTCCGAAACATACAGGTATCCGGGGCGCTCCTCGGCATCCGGGTGGCCGGCATGATACGGTGTCGTTCCGGTCAGGCCGTGTCCCGGTTCCCCGTGGGTGCCGCCTGCCGCCGCGATCATCGGGATGCTGTGGGTGCAGGTGGCACTGGGCGTATTGAGCATCAGGTCCCGGTAGCCGCGGGCACGCAGCATTTCGGCTGCGGTCTGCACGGTCCGGAGGTTGGGCATGGGCAGGATGTCCTGTGCCGCTTCGTCGTACAAAAAGCAAGGGAAGCTGCACACGCCGCCCACCTCCACATTCGGCATCGCCTCGATCGCACGCACTGCGCTGTCCAGTTCCTGCAATTCAAAGCCGCCGTACTGCCCGGAATACAGCATGTCGCCTTCTCCCAGAACACGGAGCATTAGCTTCTGGTGCAGGCCCAGCTCGGTGCAGACTGCGCTGATCTCGCGGGCTTTTTCCAGCGTGTACACCGTTACGATCACCGGCTTTGCGCGGAGAATCTTTTTCAGGGCCGCCCGGGGGATCTGGACCAGATGCCCTACGTTGCCGAGGGGGATCTGATTTTCCACCATCGTCAGCGCCTCGCGGAAGTCCACGCACACAGCGCCCACATATCCCATGTCGGTCAGCGCACGGGCAATCAGGGGGTTGCGTCCGATCTGCTTGAGCATGAAAAAGTTCTGCACGCCGTTTGCGTCGCCTGCCTGTTTGATGCTGCGGGCATTTTCCAGGATCGTGTCGTAATCCAGCAGATAGGTGTCCGGCAGGATCACGCCATTCTGCTGCCATTCAATGCCCAGACGCACCAACGGCTGGTTGCGCTCCATTACGGTCTTTAAAAACACAGGGCATCTCTCCTTTTCCTCTCGTTTTTTCAGCGGTTCAGTTTTCCTCGACCTGCTCCATGCAGCTGCGCAGGATGCGGATGATGGTGTCCGGGCCGCTGCGCATGGGATTGATGCGGATCATCCGGTGTTCAATGGTCGGGTCCTGCGCACGGAACGTTCCACTGACACGGTAGATCATGGGGGCAAACTCGTATTTGCTCTCGCTGCCCACCGGATGCGGCGCTGCGCCGAACTTCGGGGCAGCGTCCAGAATTTTTTCGGCGATCTCCTGATCAAACTCCACCAGCAGCACCTTGCTCTGCGCGTTTGCCAGGAACGCCTGCCGCACATGGGGGACCTCGCCGGCGTTCAGGCGGCGGACCAGCTCCTCGTTGACCTCGCTCTGGATGGCGAGCGCCACCGGCGCATAGATCAGGCCGCGCAGGGCCTCCATGGCTTCGTGTCCCTGCACCTGACTGCCGCCGGAATACTGCATCTTGTAGATGCGGTCGATCAGCTCCTTGCTGCCGATCACTGCACCGACGCCCTCCGGACCAAGGATCTTGAAGCAGGAGAAGGTGGACAGGTCGGCCCCCGCCTGGCAGCCGATGGCGTCCACTTTCAGGGCGGCATAGTTGTCATCGGTCACCACCGGGATGCCCGGCAGCGCAGCCTTGATGGCTGCGATCACGGCCTTGTAGTCGTAGCAGTCCTCCGGCTTCTGCCGGGTCAGCTGCACCAGGGCGCCGCGGATCTCGTCCTTGTGCTGCGCACAGACGGCCTTGAGCTGTTCCAGATCGTTGAAGTCCGCGCGGATGGGTTTCAGCCCCATGGCGTCGATGGTCACCTGCGTCGTCGTATAGATGGGCGAGGTGTGCACCAGAATGGCATCCCCCGGTTTCAGGCAGGCGGTCAGAGCCCAGCGGATCGCGCCCGTGCCGGAGCCGCGCACAAGCAGCGCCGCCGGGGCATCAAAGGTGTCGGCAAAGACCTTTTCCACCTTTACCGTGCAGCGGGGCTTGTTCAGCCCTTTCACCACGCCGAGGTCGCCCAGCGAGAGGACTTCCTCTCCCTGAAAATTGCGGGTCACTGCGTCAATGACCTTGAACTGGAGCTGTTTTGCCTGTTCCAGCGAGATAGAATGCAGGGGATAGGTTTTCATTGTCAATTCCTCGAATCCTTGTTATTTCTGTCCTTTGTAGATGCGCAGTGCATTGCGGTACAGCAGGTTCTCCCATGCGCGGTCCGGCACGCCTGCCTCGCTTGCCAGCGGAGCAAAGGTGTCCAGCAGGTAGCTGTAGCCCACACCGCCCCGGTCTGCAAAGTTGCTGCGGCGGGTGATGTCCATGCTCATGACGATCTGCGTGTCGTACCCTTCCGCACAAAGGCGGCTGAGCCAGTCTGCACGGGAGACATCGGGCTGGTAGTTGCACTTGCCGATGGTGTCGAACGCAATGTTGACCCCCTGATCCAGCAGGCGCTTCATGTAATCCAGATCGGCCGACAGGTCGATGTGGCTCAGCACCACCCGGCTCAGGTCAACGCCAAAGCTCTTGAAGATTTCCAGCTGCTCCAGGCCGCGCGTGCCCAGCGTTGTGTGGGTGCAGATGGGTGCCCCCGTTTCTGCATGGGCGCGGGATGCCGCACGGAACACCTTGGCCTCCGTCTCGGTGATGTCCTTCGAGGTGCCGATCTCGCCGATGACGGTCGCCCGGACACCGGTGCCTTCAATGCCCTCGGTCAGTTCCTTCACCATGATGTCACACAGCTGCTGTTCGGTCAGCGTATAGCACTCCGGCGGGAGAAAAGGCTCCTTGTAGTAGCCCGTCGCGTGGGTGATCTCCACCCCCGCCTGTGCAGCCATTTTCTGCACATAGGCCACGTTCCGGCCCATCCCGCGGTTGGTCTGGTCGATGATGCCGACCACACCGTGTTCCGCCAGCCGCCGGTATTCTGCCGCGGTCGCGTCAAAATCATCCAGCCTGCAGTCGATGTTCTTCTTCGGACCGGACAGGTCGATCGTCGTATGCTCGTGCGCATACAGAATCTTTTCAGGCAGTTTCAAAAGGATTCGCCTCCTGTATTGTTTCTTAACCAGAGCCGCCTCCCGACGCAGGCCGGGAGGCGCTCATTTTATCCGGGGATCAGGCGGCAGGGGTGTACAGAGACAGCAGGAACAGCACGTTTGCGATCAGGCCGACCAGGATCGCGCCCAGAGGACCGACCGCCATGGAGACCAGAGGCTTCTTGCTGCACTTGTTGATGCACCAGAATGCCACGATGATGAACAGACCCGTCGTGGGCATGATCGCCTGAGCAGCCAGGATGCCGCCGATCAGCAGGGCGATGTCGATGACGTAGCTCATAGCGGTACGGATGTTGTCGCCGCAGCGCTTGATGCCGGGGAACTTGTCCAGACCCTTTGCGATGACGTTCAGCAGCAGGATCTCCACGCAGATGCAGGCTGCACCGGCGATCAGGGCGATAAAGGGGTTGGGGATCAGCAGACCGATCACAAAGACGAAGGTCATGCCGGCCGGAGCGTAGACGCCGGTGGTGATGGCGGTGGTGGCAACCAGCGGGATAAAGCCGATGGCACGGGCCAGAGCGGTCAGACCTGCGTTGACGCGGTCACCCTCGGCCAGCAGGCCCAGGCTGATGGGGTCACCGGCCATGATGCTCATGCTGGTGCCTGCTGCGATCAGGCCGCCCATGAGGGCCAGAACCGGCATATACTTGCGGATGCGTGCGACCTTGTCGGCAAAGATCTGGGTCAGCATTTCGTTGGAGTTCTGGTCGTTGCCTTCCTTATCCATGGCAGCGAACACCAGCATGATGATCATACCGGCCAGCAGGGCCATACCATCCTTGTTCAGGCTGATCGTGTGCTCGGCGTCCAGTGCGATCTTGCCGTAGGTCTCAACGATCTGACGGACCAGCAGGGTCACAACGGCGGTGATGATGCCCTTGGCAGCGCCGAACTGCAGGGCAACCGTCACAGCCGGGAAGATGGCGAAGGCCAGCGTGATACCGGCAGAGACCTGGCCCAGGCTGCCCAGGAAGTTGACCGGCAGCAGGTTGAACAGGTCGATGATCACCTGCAGGCCGAACAGCAGGGCCACGCCGTACACAGCGCCGATGACGCCGGAAGCGATCATGCCCTTTTTGGTGTCCGGGCACCAGGTGCCGATGATGTCGGTGGTGAGCAGGATGCAGTGGATCAGGATGATGCTTGCGGCAATGGACGTGGGCAGGCCGTAGCCGATGACCAGACCAAAGCCGATGGCAAAGCTGGTGGCTGCCAGAGCCTTGCGGTCCATGCGCTTTTCCAGATACTCCGGCAGGACCGGGCGCAGGCCGTCGTTGAACACGGCGATGCTCTGGTTTGCCAGAATTGATGCCAACGCACCAACTGCCGCGATGATAACGTAGCGCAGAATGGTTTCCATATGTAATCCTCCTTATTTGACGATCCGGATCAGAAGCCCAGACCCTTGAGAATGATCGGCACGACCTTTTCGATGTGCTGATCCGTAAAGCCGTATGCCTTCTTGCCGGCCTTGACCTGTGCCAGGATCTCGTCCTCGCTCAGCATTTTGCCCGGCATGGACACCGTTGCGCACTGGTTCATGCCCAGCAGGGCAATGGCCATTGCCAGCGCACCGCCGCCGCCCGTCTTGCAGGCGCCGAAGTAGTAATCTGCCTGCCCGGTCTTGACCGCCATTGCCGCCGCAATGTCATCCTTGATCTCCACCGAGGCACGGTCGCCTACAACACCCTTGATGGTGTCATAAACCTTCTGCTTGTCGATCTGGCCGCCTACTACGATTTTCATAAGCTAGCCCTCCTTTCTGATGTGGGTTTTATGCAAATGCTGTCACGATTGTGCCAGCACGACCCCGATGTGCATGGTCAGGAACTTCTGCTCGTCCTCCGGCAGGTCCGGCAGGATCTCCCGCACCAGCGCCTGCGTTGCTTCCAGTGCCTTGGGGAAGGTAGGCTCCTGGCTGGTCTCTTCGTAGACCTCCTCGTCCAGCGGCTCCACCGGCTCTCCGCGGTGGATGCGCCCCAGCGCAGCGCACAGGTGCGTGATCATGGCGGAGGCGTTTTCTTCGGTCAATGTCAGACCGTATTTCTCCTGAAAAAAGCGGATTACATCCTGTACCTTCCGGTAATCCTCCTCGGACAGCATCCCTGCCTGGTGCAGGATCGTTAATCTCGGTTCAAAATCCATCTCTGACATCTCCCAATGATTTTTTGTTTTGCTTACAGCCAGGTGCCGATCTTGTCGGCCAGCGTCTCAGCCGGAGCTTCGGTTCCAAAAATGTTCCAGACCAGCTCACAGATCTCGCCGCAGCAGCTGTAGGGGCTGTAGTACGAGGTGGAGTCCGGCTTGAAGCCGACGTTCTGCTTGTTGGTCAGGAAAATGACGGCGGTCTTGTTGGTCTTGTTCATGACCACATGGGTGCCGGTAAAGCCTGCGTGGCCAAAGGCGTCGTAGTGGCGGTCGCCGCGGCCCATGAACGAGGAGCCCCGCTCAAAGCCCAGCCCGCGGGACGGCTTGCCGTTCTGCTCGCTGGTGAACTCGTCGATGACTTCCTTCTTGTAAAGGCGGACGCCCTTGTAGATGCCGCCGTTCAGCATGGCCTGGCACAGCACGGCCAGATCTTCCGCGTCGGAGTACAGGCCCGCGTGACCGGCCACGCCGCCGTTTGCCATCCATGCATTGCCGTCGTTGCACTCGCCCTGCAGGGTGTAGTTGCGCCAGCCGGTGAAGGTGCGGAACGCGTCCAGATCGGCGGTACAGTCGTAGCCAAAGCCCGGGTAGTCGATCTCGTCCACCATGGCATACTCATACGGGTTGCCGAAGGAGGTGGCCGCCACATCCTCGGTGGTAAAGCCGTTGGCCAGCGGCAGATAGGTGGTGCGCTTCAGCCCCAGAGGCTTGTAGATCTCGTTCTTGACGTATTCGTCCATCGAGCGCCCGGTGATCCGCTCCACCAGGAAGCCCAGCATCTGGAAGCCCAGGTCGCTGTACTTTTCCTCGCCGGGGGCGAACATCAGCTCACAGTTGCAGATGTAATCCAGCACCTTGGCCTTGTCCTTCTCGATGTAGAGGAACATCGCCTTCCACTGCGGCAGACCGGAGGTGTGGGCCAGCAGCTGATGCACGGTGACGTTTTCCTTCCCGTTCTTGGCAAACTCCGGAATGTAGCTTGCTACCGTGGCATTCAGGTCGATCTTGCCCTCGCTGTACAGCTTCATGATGGACTGTGTCGTGGCCATGATCTTGGTGCAGGAGGCCATGTCGAACATGGTATCCATCTGCATGGGGCGGGGATCGTCCAGCCGCACGCCCATGTCGTTGAGCATTGCGTAGCCGTATGCCTTTTCATACACGATCTTGCCGCCGCGTGCCACCACGATCGCTGCGCCGGGGAAATATCCCTGTCCCATGTAGTTTTCCACAATGTCGTCGATGGCCGTCAGGCGGTCATCGGTCCGGACGGGCATTGCAGACCGGGGGAAGCAGTTCTCCGCCTGCTCCGGGCTGGCACACCCCATAAAGGCAGAGGCAGCTGCCAGTGTGCCAACGGTTTTGCCGGATGCGATCAGGAAGTTGCGCCGAGTGATCTTTTTCATGCGAGATCTCCTTTTCTTTCTGCAAAAAAATCAGACATCCTGTATCGGTTTTCGGAAGAAAATGTTTTATACAATATTTTGTATTTTCATCTCGAAAGAAACATCCGCATGTCCTCCATGCAGATGTGACTTCTGTTTGACAGCACCTTTGCTTAGTAGCGCGGAATGATCTGCTTGCGCATCACCTGCTGCTGGATGTGGTCCACACGCTCCACCGACAGGATCTTGCGCACCAACTGTGCGGTGATGTTATCACTTTTCCGGCAGGCAAGCACGGCCACGGTATCTTTTTCCTGCTCATCCAGCCGGGGCATCGGATAATAGCTCAACCCCTCCGGCAGCATATCGGCGCTCCAGACGCCGGCATCAATGACGCCGCTGTGCAGAAACGGCACCAGTTGACTATAGATGATGGGCACATATTGCACCGGCTTATCGGCAAAACAGAACCGGGTCAGCATCTCCTGGTCCACCGAGGAGGCATCCACGCCCACCTTGCAGTTCTGCCAGTCGCCCTTGAAGTCCGGGCGGACAAAGACCCGATGCTGTTCCACATAGCTCTGCGGGCCAAAGGCCGCGATTAGCTGGATGTCCTTGCCCTCCTGCACATAGTGTTCAAATGCAAGCTGGCTCATGACGCACAGATGAAAGCGCCCTTCTTCCACACAGTTCAGCCGGTAGCCGGAACCGCGCATGAATGCGATCGCACCCGTGACCCCTTTCTGGTTCAGTTCCTCATACAGTCCGCTGGCCAGGCCTTCATAGCGCAGGCCATACGGCATAGGCATCACGCAGGTCAGACCCGTATTGCTGCAATACTGCGCCATTGCCACATAGTCGATCTCTGTTGCAATGGTGCCGTTCTGCCCATGGGATTCCAGACGGATCACATGATTCTGTTTCAGGTTGTTCAGCGCGATCTGGATATTTCCCCGTGCCATCTCGCATTGTTCGCTCAGTTCCGTCACCGTGGGGATCCGGTCTCCCGGTTCCAGCCCTGCCAGGATCTGCGCGACCTGCAGCGTTGCCAGACCAGACTTCTGGAGCAGACTTGTGTTCATCATGGTTGCTCTTCCCTTCTCGACCTATCTTTCAATCCGCATCAGGTGGACCGTGGGAAATTCCACAGGAAAGAAGCGTATTTTGGGCATTCCGCCCCTCCTCACAAGAGACAGATCGCTTGCAGATTTATGATAATACAAAATTTCATATATTGCAATATGGAGTCTTGCATAAACTTTTTCCATCGAATTTGTACAACCTGATTTTTTCATCCGCGGCGGCTTTCTGGTCCGTCGGCAGCCTCCCCGGCAGGAACACCATGTGCCGCTTGCCCTTGAGGTCACCCCCTCGTGTGCGGGGAAAAGTCCCGGTATGCTGTCCAGAGCATCGTAAAGTAAGGATCACCCCCGCGTATGCGGGGAAAAGTTTACCTTGTCCAGCTCTACTGCGGTTTCGCCAGGATCACCCCCGCGTGTGCGGGGAAAAGGCAGAGACAGAGCGGACACAACGAGGCGTACCGGGATCACCCCCGCGTATGCGGGGAAAAGTTGGGCATGACCCAGCTGTCAGGGTGCTCCACAGGATCACCCCCGCGTATGCGGGGAAAAGGACAGGGTGTAAACCCTGCCGCTGATGTCTTTGGGATCACCCCCGCGTGTGCGGGGAAAAGACAGCCATTACCAGGCTACTCAAAGCAAACCAGGGATCACCCCCGCGTGTGCGGGGAAAAGCGGGCCTTGTCCAGATCGTGGGCCGCCTGCGGAGGATCACCCCCGCGTGTGCGGGGAAAAGCACCTGTATGGCGCAAAGTTTGAAACCAAGGGAACATCACCCCCGCGTGTGCGGGGAAAAGCAAAAATCCGGCATTTTTCCGTTTCGTCTCGTAGGATCACCCCCGCGTATGCGGGGAAAAGCCTTTCTCTGCGTCGCTCAGGCTTTTGCCGGTGGGATCACCCCCGCGTATGCGGGGAAAAGGTCGGCCCGGTCGGCTGCGTGTCTGGCTGGCTAGGATCACCCCCGCGTATGCGGGGAAAAGCTCCCTCGCTTGCTGTCCTTGGCGCTTGCATCGGGATCACCCCCGCGTATGCGGGGAAAAGCACCGACCTTCAAAGACCCAGAGCCGCCCAGCAGGATCACCCCCGCGTATGCGGGGAAAAGAGGACACAGGCGCACCCGGCAAAAACTGGCCTGGGATCACCCCCGCGTATGCGGGGAAAAGAAACCCCAGATCAGGGCATAGATCAGGAGTTTGGGATCACCCCCGCGTATGCGGGGAAAAGGTAAGCATTTGACAACTACTTGGAGTTGACAAAGGATCACCCCCGCGTATGCGGGGAAAAGCAGATGGAGCGCGGCGCCGGTCGGCTGTGGGTAGGATCACCCCCGCGTATGCGGGGAAAAGGGGTGGTATGTGGGTGCAAGAGAGTACTTTGTGGGATCACCCCCGCGTATGCGGGGAAAAGCCCGCGCGGTTGACGGCAAAGGCCCCTGCCGGGGGATCACCCCCGCGTATGCGGGGAAAAGTACACTGTAGTACCAGGGTATCCATTCACCATGGGATCACCCCCGCGTATGCGGGGAAAAGAAATCAATTTTTGCACAATTTTGGGCAAAATGGGGATCACCCCCGCGTATGCGGGGAAAAGACTTTGGTTTCTGCAGAAGCGCTGGTGCTCTTGGGATCACCCCCGCGTATGCGGGGAAAAGTACAACGCTGTGGATATGCAGGCTGACTACTTAGGATCACCCCCGCGTATGCGGGGAAAAGCAGTCCAATACAGTGCTACATAAGGAATAGAGGGGATCACCCCCGCGTATGCGGGGAAAAGACTGGCATTCTTAGAGTCAACAGCTATAATGCAGGATCACCCCCGCGTATGCGGGGAAAAGCCAATCTCATGTTCAGGGTTTTGCGGGTAAAGGGGATCACCCCCGCGTATGCGGGGAAAAGCCAGATCGCCAGCAATCCCCGCCGCAGCGGGCGGGATCACCCCCGCGTATGCGGGGAAAAGCAGTAAGCAGTACCAAGTCAATGGTATCTTCCAGGATCACCCCCGCGTATGCGGGGAAAAGTTATACTCAGTTTTGACCCCTTACCCAGGAAAGGGATCACCCCCGCGTATGCGGGGAAAAGGATAGTGCTCCCTTGGATATGGATTGTATTAGGGGATCACCCCCGCGTATGCGGGGAAAAGGTCGCACATCCATTATACCACACCCGCAAGGGGGGATCACCCCCGCGTATGCGGGGAAAAGCGGAACCGGAAGCGGCCCCGCGCCCGGCCCTAAGGATCACCCCCGCGTATGCGGGGAAAAGCAGAAGGGTATTCTACACAAAGACATGTATCAGGGATCACCCCCGCGTATGCGGGGAAAAGGAAATTGCATTTAAGACAACTGGATACCACATAGGATCACCCCCGCGTATGCGGGGAAAAGTGGTGCAGTTTCTAAAGAAGATTGAGTTGTCAGGGATCACCCCCGCGTATGCGGGGAAAAGCTGCAGAAACCAAAGTCACTTTCGATGACCCAGGGATCACCCCCGCGTATGCGGGGAAAAGACGGTGACCACGAGAGGTGCCTCACGGCACCTGGGATCACCCCCGCGTATGCGGGGAAAAGTAAGGATGACCCTCGTGGATTTGGTAAGAACCGGGATCACCCCCGCGTATGCGGGGAAAAGGGGCTGGATGAGGGCCACCGAGGTCACCCGGAAGGATCACCCCCGCGTATGCGGGGAAAAGGCGTATAGTCTTGTAATCAATGGGTCAGAGTGGGGATCACCCCCGCGTATGCGGGGAAAAGCTTGCACCTGCTCCTGTGCGTCAATCGCCGGTAGGATCACCCCCGCGTATGCGGGGAAAAGTGGACAGCATCGAAACCGGCGATCTAGTCCACGGGATCACCCCCGCGTATGCGGGGAAAAGCGGGCCTTGTCCAGGTCGTGGGCGGCCTGCGGGGGATCACCCCCGCGTATGCGGGGAAAAGGTCCGGATCCGACGCCACAAGGTAGTCTGCCGGGGATCACCCCCGCGTATGCGGGGAAAAGGCGTCCTCTATGGTGTCATAGATACGGACATCCGGATCACCCCCGCGTATGCGGGGAAAAGACTAAAAAGATCCCATAGCATCGGCCATTTCAGTTGCATCCTGTGCCTGTTTCATTCAGTTTTGCATAGAGCCTCTGCGTCAGGCGGCAGTCGGGCAGGGCCCTGTGCTCCACCCTGTCTGCCAGCCCAAAATGCCGTACCAGTGTGAGCAGCTTAAAGTTGGCAACGCCTATCACCTTCCGCCGCGCAAGCGGCAAAAGGTCGATCTTCCGGTTGGTCAGTATCGGCTTCTGGTTTCGCGTACAGGCCGCGCGCAGGAATTCCAGATCAAATTGCAGGTTGTACCCCACCAGAGCATCTTTGCCTACAAATTCCAGAAATGCTTCCAGCGCAGCGGCCGCGTCCATCCCGCCTTCCAGTTCCGACTGTGTGATTCCCGTCAATTGCGTGATCTCCGCAGGCAGCGGAGTTTGCAGGTGCACCAGGGCCGAAAATTCTTCCGTCGGCTGCCCATCCCGCACCCGGACGGCCCCATACTCCACGATCGAGTCCGTTGCCGCGTGCAGGCCGGTCGTTTCCAGGTCGATTACCGTGTAATCGTTTTTTCCGGGCTTTCGGGCAGTCCGCTGTGCCATTTTTTGTGCCATCTGGTACTTTGCTGCCTTGCTGAACCCCGGTTTCAGGTCCATCGCCTCGGTCTGCGTCTGGGGCAGCGGGCGGCGCATCAGCTTGATGCCGTCAAAATCCACAGCTTCCCAGCTGGTGTTGTGGGTGCGGAACTCCATCCGCTGCTCCCCTGCCGCCGTGTAGACCAGTGTCGCCTGCCCGTTTTTCAGGTTCTGGCAGACACGGTCCCACACTGCATCCCGGACGCGGCTGCTCACATTGCCCACATAAACGCCGGTGTTGATCTCACACAGCCACTTGGACAGGTCGCCGCGCAGGCGGGGCGGGCAGTTGGTCATGGTCAGAACTACGATGGCTCCTCACCCGCTTCCCGGTCAAAGTAATTGATGCCGTTTGACACCGCACCGACCTTATTATCCCAGAGGTAAACCACATCCGGCTCTTCCGTCTGTTCCTCTTCGGTCAGCAGCAGCCAGCGGATGTCGTGGACCATCCGTTCCAGAATATGATGCTCCACCATAGCATCCCGGACACGGCGGCGCACGACGGCAGGCAGGTCCTCCGGGGCCTGCGCCGCCACCTCAAATGCGATCGGGATGGTCACCTCCGCCTTGTACAGGTCGGCAATGTCGTACACGAAAGAGCACTCATGCCCGACGTGCACGAATCCCAGCCCCGGCGCACACCCCAGCGCCACAATGACCGCATGGGCCAGCCCGTACAGGCAGGCATGCGCAGCAGACAGCGCCTGATTGACCGGATCCCCGGATGCAAAATCCTCCGGGCGGTACAGCCGCCCGCTCCACGGCACGCCAGTTTCTTTGGACGCCTTGCGGTAGACGTTCCGCACACGGCTGCCCTCCCGGCCGCGCAGCTGCTGCATCGTCAGATGGGAGACGTCCTCCTCCGGAAAACGCAGCTGGTACATTTTGCGCACCACATCCAGATGCTTCCGGTGATTGCTGACCAGTTCCGCCTGACGGATGAGCATCCGGGAATGGGTGGTCAGCGGGCGGCCGTGGGCATAATAGCGCACGCCGTGCTCCCCGACCCAGACCGCACCCACGCCGGTGTCTCCCATCAGCTCCATGGCACGGTGGGTCACACGGGTGCCGGGGCCGAGCAGCAGCACCGAAATGCCCGCCGCCGGGATCTGAACGATACCCTTTTCATCCGTTACGGTAATCGCACCGTCCTGACGGCCCAGCGTGCAGTGTTCCAGGTACAGAAAGGTCATCCGGTCCCGGACCTGCGGCAGCGCCTGCAGATCAGGGCGGATCATGCCCGGCACATCATCCATGGCTGCTTCCTCCGTGCAGGATGGTCATCAGGCCAAGGCCGTAGGCTTTGCCGCGGCCAATGCCCTGACACAGCATCTCCCGGAACGCTTCCGGGTCGGTCACCTGCAGGATGCCCTCATAGGTCACCGCCAGCAACGTGACCGGCCGCTTTCCGTTCTTCCGGAAGTGACAGGTCTGTTTCCGGGTCACCTGAAAAGTGCCCTCCGTCAGGGCAAAGCCGTGCTTCCCGGCCTGCTCCAGCAGCCACTGTTCCTGCTCCGCTTCCAGATAGCAGGGCTTCAGGGCACCCCGCGCCAGCGGGTCCGCCGGGTCTTTCCGGGCGCGTGTCGGGTTTGCCGTCAGACGGAACTGCCAGCAGCTGCCCGGGGTCACCCGTTCCAGCAGCGGCTCGTAGCGGCGCGTTTCCGGTGCGGCTCCCGTCCCGAACTGCGCACACAGTCCGGTCAGGTCGGGGAGCTCCTCGCTGAGCAGCAGCAGATACAGTTTTCCGTTCAGGCTGTCCAGCCGCCACAGCCTACGGCGTCGTTCGCCGGAGAACGAGTTTTCCACCGCGCCGTGGAACTTCTGTGGAGAAGTCAGCGCGATCATGGTACTGCGGCGGGTGGGGTCAAGTTCTGCGCGGGACAAATACATTGCATCTCACCTCAATTCTGCAATTCCGCCATGGGGTCGTGCTCCGTCGGTTCCGGCATTTCCGGCCGGTCCAGCCGCCATTCCCGCACCGGACGGAACCCGTACTGCCGGTGCACCGGGCTGAAGGACATCGGCAGATCCTGCCGGGGCACTGCCGCAGGGTCCGCCGGGTCGGCGTCGGCCACGATGCGCAGCTTCCCTGTTTCCGGTTTTCGTCCCTGCATGGGTTCCGTCCGGAGGACGTCCAGCAGGCTCCCCTGCCGGATGCCCAGACAGAGCGGCAGGGTGGGCGGGCAGGAGCGCCGCCCCAGATACAGCGGGTAGACCGGGTGCCGCAGAGCCGCTTCCAGCTCCCGTAGCAGAGCTTCGTCCTCGCTTTCCAGCCCTGCCAGAAAAACGGCGTCCTGCAGATAGTGGCGGTAGGTCACATAGGAGGTGTCCCGGCTTTTAGCGGTGTGAAAATCCACCAGCAGGCTGCCCTCCTGATCCGCCCGCACGGCAAAGCGCAGGCCGTTCAGCCGGGCAAGGCCCTCCGTGTCGTCCCGGCGCAGCCCCAGCGCCGCCGCCAACAGGCCGACCACACCGCTTTTGGTGGGTTCCCGGCCGGTCTTGCGGGTCTCAAACTTGGAGTCCGAACCCCAGGACTGCAGGGGTGCAGCCAGCCGAAGCAATAAGGTCGCCATGGTCACACCTCATTCCCGGACAGCTTCTCCTCTACGGCCTTTTCCAGTGCCGCCAGCATGGTGTTCAGCGGCATGGGCTGTGCCAGTTCTTCCAGCCCGGTACCCACCGTAAAGCTCTGCTCCGGCGCCTCTGCAAAGGTATTGTAGAGTTCCTTTGCATACTGTTTCAGCGCCACCTTGGACGGTTCTGCATAGCCTTCTTCGCTCTTGCGCACCGGCTTTTCAAAGGCTCTGCTGAGGTTCACCGGCTGGTCCTGCCGCAGGGTGATGTAAACGGCATCCGGCAGGGTGCGGTTGGCAAAGCTGTTCTGCTTGCCGGTGGGCATGGAGCGGATGAACGCCTCACCGAACGCCCGGACCGTCTGTGCCGCCTGCTCTGCGCCCAGCGTGCGCACCAGCTCCAGAACATTGACCGTCGCATAGCGGTACAGGGTGGCAGAATTGTATTCCACCGTGCCCAGATGCCCGGCACCGGCGTTGTCCTCCGGAGCACAGTCGTCCACGGCGGTGAAATAGTCGAACTCGTTCTGCACGGTGTGGGTGGAGATGCTGTGGGCCACCTGTGCGGCAGCGTCGTAGTTCAGCGACGGGTCATCTGCCACCATGCGGCCAAACAGCGCCATGTCCGCAGAGGGAGCCGCTTTCAGGGCTTCCTTGTACTGCTTTTTGTCCTTGCAGCCTTCTACAGCCAGCTCTGCCAATGCCTTTGCCTGTGCCGTACTCATGAAAAACAGCGCTTTTGTGCCCTTGTCATCGCTCTTGATGCCTGCATCTGCAATGACCTTCTGGGCCAGTTTGAGGGCATCCTTGTCCGGAGCAAGGGCTTTGATTTGCTTTGCCACCAGATCCGTGCCCTTCTTGGTGCGGTAACCGGTCTCAACTGCATCGCTCATTTCCCCGGTGAACATCACGCGCATGGCGTGCTTCCACGCCTGCGAGGACACCCGGGCACGGACGGCCCCGCCATAGACAGCGGTCTTGGGGCTGCCGGTGTCGTCGCGGTTGACGCAGCTGGGCGGCACGGTCTGCAGAACATGAAAATCAACATACAGGCGTTTGGTATCCATCTCAATTCTCCTTTTCGTTCTCTTTGGTTTTCTCCGTGGGGCTCGCATAAAGGTCCCGGCCCCACCGCAAACGGACATTCGGCGCACCGTCCACAAACTGGTATTGATACAGATCCTCGGCCAGCTGCGGATAATCCAGCGGGATCCCTTCCCGCCGCAGCAGCTGGATCATCCCGCGCAGGTGGTGCGAGACTTCCGGCATGGAATCCGCCGTTGCCAGCGCATTGAACCGCCGGAGCACGCTGCTCTCGGTCCAGTCCTGCCCGGCAGCCGTTTTTTCGGCCAGCTGCCGCACTGCACCGCCCAGTGTTCTGCCCGGCTGGTTCATGGAAACACCGGCTTCCCCCTGCTGATGCAGGGCAAACAGGGTCAACGCCGTATAGACGGCCCATTCCGCCTTTGACGGGCCATTGCTGCCCTGCAGCTGCTCCGGCATGTCGGCCAGCAGAGCGCCCCACAACGCAGGCAGGTCTCCGGGCTGACGCCCCACGCCCCGGCGCAGCTCGGCAAGCTCGGCCCGTCTCTGCGGCTCCGGCAGAACTTGCAGCCGACGCAGCTGCCGGATCACGCAGGCTTTTACCTCATTGGTTTTCATTCTGTCCCTCCTTCATCCTGTTTCGGGTACAGCTTCCGCAAATCATACAGAAAGCTGTTGTATGCCTTGGGCGCTGTATACAGATAACTCTTTTCCGGATTCTTTTTATCCGGAACGCGATGCCCGATGAATGCAGCGGTCCCCGCCTGCTCCACCATCTGTCTGCCCAATTCTGCCGCAAGCCGGTATGCCTGCTCCTGCCACTCGGCCGCCTTCTCGACCGGTTCATCCGTCTCCGGGTCAATGCCTTGCAGCCACCGCCGGAACGGCTGGTCTACCGCAAAATAGAACTGCGCGCGGGCGGCTTCGGCACCGGTGTCGTTCTTGTCCCCTGCCGCAAGGGCCAGGTTCTGTGCCAGACGACCCACGATCCATGCAGCCTGCTCACAGTTGTTCACTTCATCGTCAACACAGATCTGCCATGTACGGCCCAATTCATTTAGCAGTTCAAGATTCATCGAAAGCGCATCCGTGTAACAATCTTTCATGGAGGCACTTTGCGCTCCGTATTCCACCCCAACTGCACAAACCTGTAGAATTTCTTTTCTGCTCAGCAATTTCTGGCCCTGCAAATAGGTATTCCACCAGATCACGCCGGGTTTATGGCCGCCCCTATCACTGATAGCGGAAAACTCCCGCCAGAGCTGTTTTCCCATCTCATGTTTCCGCGGATAGTAATACACCAGCCCTGTCTTTTTGTCCTCTTTTTTATTCCAGAGCGTCATCGGTTCTGCAAATGCATTCGTGGAATCAAAGAAGTCTCCTCCCAAGACCGTATAGCCCACAACTTTGTTTTCCTTCCGCTCCAAAAGGGCCCTTCGGAACTGCATCGTCATCAGCTCCGCAAAGTTATCCGGGCATGCCACCTCCGTTCGTTCGCCGCTTCTTGCATCCTCAAGCTCCCAACACGGAACATCCGGTTCCCAGAGCTCTCCGCCATCTTGCAGGAACATCAGGTTCCGCATCAGTGTTTCAAACAGATTGCTGCCTTTTACATAGATCACACCGATCCGGCCGAGCCACCCCGGCCCCATCGACGGCAGCGGCCGGTCTTTTGCCTTTTTCTTAGCCGCCGCATCGTCATAATTGTTTAAAGACACAAGCCATCGTGCAGCCTGCGGGTAGTCCATGCTTTCCTTTCCTGTTCCCGCACAGGCAGAAAACAGGCTGCTTTTATTCTCGCTTTCAAACACTTCTCCGTTCAGCTTTTTCGCTCCGAATGGACTGCCGATTTTCGCTTCCGGCACCTGCCAGAAGGGGCGCTCCGGGTGGAACAGCCAGAAGCGGTCCTGCCATTTGTCCAGATAATCCCGGATCGGCTGTTCCGGGAAGTGCCCCAACTGCCACAGTTCGCTCCAGCGCAGCAGAGCATCCCGGGGTTCTTCAAACGGTGCCGGTACACCGTTCCCATCCACGCGGGAGAACACCGTGTGCAGCACCGCCAGCAGCAGCCGCAGCATGGCGGCGTCCTGTGTGGGCATCTCGCCCGCAAGGTCCACATACGCGTGTGCATGGAGCAGGGCGTCGGTCAGCGAAACCGTCCGTATGGTACCATCCTGTGTCCGCACCCGGACCCACGGTTCCCGCAGCAGGTTAAACTCCATTGTCTCCATTCCCATCCTCCTTCTGATAGGTCAGGCCGTTCTCACGGTCGTAGTGCAGCACCTGCCCGGCAAGGTGTGCCGTGCGGCGCTCGTCCAGCAGCAGGACCAGTTCCCCGCGCAGCAGCGGGGAGAGCTGCCATGCCGCAAAATGCTTCCGGGTCTCGGCTTCCAGCGCGTCAATGGTTTGCTGCACGCTCCATCGCTTGCTGAAATACCCCGGCAGACGCAGTCTCTGCCGCGCGATCCGCAAGGCTTCTTCCGGCTGCGGGGGCTGGTCCACCGCTACACAGGGCCCGGCTGCTTCTCCCTCTCCGGGCAGGAAGCGGACATTGCCGCTGCTGTCCTGCATCATGACCAGCACCTCAATGGACGGGTCGCCGTCGCGCACAGCGGCACGGGCACCGGCGTCGCTGGTCGCCCCGACCTCATTCATCCAGTCGTCCAGCGCATCACCGCATGCTCTCGGCGACGAAATGGCAAAGGCCTTGGCGCTGCGCTGCTTCTTGGCCTGTTCCAGCTCATATGTTCCCCGTGCCGCTGTGCTCTGCGGGTCTGCGGGCAGGCAGTCCGGCTCCCAGCCGTAGGTGTCCTGTACCAGCCGGGCGATATCCGCAGGCAGCTGCACTTCCTTCGGCAGAAGTTTCCGGGTACGTCCGAGCAGCCATTCGCCATAGATGGCTGCACTGCCCTCGTCAAATTCCTCGGTCCCGGTGTCCAGCACTGCACAGCGGGCGTCCTGCACCGGCTGCGGACGCGCCCGGCCCGGATGCCGGTGCAGCCGTCCGATGCGCTGCAGCAGCAGGTCCATCGGGCACAGTTCCGTAATCATGTAATCGAAATCGATATCCAGTGACTGCTCGAGCACCTGCGTACCCACCACGATCAGCCGGTCGCGCTGCGCCGGGGTCGAGCGCTTGCCGATGCGCTTCATCAGGCGTTGTTCCTTTTCGGCGCGGTCAGGCATCAGGAACTGTGCGTGGAACACAAGCACTTCAAATTCCGGCAGCTCTTCTCGCAGGCGGGCCGCAAGGTCCTGCGCTTTCCGCACCGTGTTGACGATCACGCCTGCACAGCCACCCTCCCGCAGGGCATTCTGCAGCATTTCCGGCAGATGTTCCTCCGTCAGGGATTCCATCGTCACCCGGCGCGGCGGTGTGTGCAGCGGAATGCCGGTTTGTTGCACCTGTTTTCCATCGGTCCAGGTCAGCAGCGGGTAGCCGCGGCAGGTTTTCCAGGGTGCATCCGGCAGCGTTTTCCGGTTGAGATATGCGGTCACAAGTTCGGTACGCCGCTTGGCGGGCAGTGTGGCCGAAAGCAGGATCACCGGCACCCGGTACTCTCCCAGCCAGTTCAGTGCCCGGTCCAGATAACAATTCATGTAGGCGTCGTAAGCATGACACTCGTCGATCACCACCACCTTGCCCGCCAGGCCGAGATGCCGCAGCATCACATGTTTTTGCTGCAAGGCCGCCATTAGCAGCTGATCCACCGTGCCAATGACAAAGTTGGCCAGAAGCGCCTGTTTGCTGCCCTGAAACCACTGGTGCACCATCACCCGTTCCTCCGGGTCGTCGGCGTCATCCTCCACCGGCACCGGCTCCTGCTGCAATTTCAAATAGTCTGTATTCAGCTGCGCCATGCCGTGCGCCAGCCGGATGGAGTGTTCCAGCCCATCCGACTGTTTCTGCGCCCAGTCCAGCAACCGCCCAAAAATACCGTTGGCGGTGGCCTGGGTCGGCAAACCAAAGAAGATGCCGCCCTCCCCGCAGCGCTGTGCCAGAACCTCCGCCGCTGCCAGCGCGGCCTCGGTTTTGCCCACGCCCATCTGGGCTTCCAGAATAAAAATGCCCGGTTCCTGTGCGTTGTTTACAGCCTCCAGCATAGCCTGCTGCACTTCGTTCGGAAGAAAGCCGAACCGCTCCCGGAACACCGCCGGGTCCTCCGCAGCCTCCTGCACTTCCCAGGGAAGGGTCGGTGCGAATTTCTGCCATGCCCGTTCCACGCGGGCCGGATAAAGGCTCTCGTCGCCCAGTTCCTCTACCGGGATCAGCGGGAAATACCGGGGATTGCTGGCGATCCAGTCCGCCATGATGAGCAGGCCGGTCAGAAGGAGTTCCGTCGGGACCGACAGCTCCGGCAGCTCTTTCACGTCAGAAAATCCGCTTTCCTGCAGGGCGTGATCGAACAGTTCCTGCCAGCAGCTCCACCAGAATGTTTTCCGTCCTTTGGGCCAGTAGTTCGTTTCATACACTCCGTCTTCCAGCTGGTCCAGAACATTATTTGCCTCCTGCGGCTTGCCGTGGTGTGCCCCCACGATCGAGGCCAGTCCTTCCGGGCAGCCCAGTTTCCGCAGGATCACCTCCCCGGCCAGCGCATGGTGGGAAAATTTCTTTTCCTGCTCGTTCCAGCGGAGCTCGGTATCCTTCTCCAACCGCTGTTTTGCCTCCGGCAGCAGGCTCATGATCGGGCCGGCAAAGGCCAGCGTGATTTTCCCGATATCGTGGACCCACCCCAGAAAAACGACAGTCCGGGTCAGCAGTTCCTCGTCCAGGTCCAGATTCCGCCGCACACTTTCCGGCAGCCACTGCTGCACCAGAAACCGCATAATGCCTGCTGTGTCCCGCAGATGCATCCAGAGCGGCAGCCACAAACTGCTGTTATCCGGGTCTGTTTTGCCTGCAAAACGCCGCACCTTGCAGGATCGTTCCGGTCGTTTCATCGTTCCACCTCCAAAGCATCGTTCCCATTGGCAGCCGGTGTTTTTCTGATAAGCAAAGAATAACAGACATGCCATCCTATAAACAGGACTTTCACGTTTTTCAGCGATTTTTACTCTGTTTTTCTTCTGTTACCCCCGCAAATGCGGGGAAAATCCCTCATTGTGCTAAATCATTGGAGCAATCCCGCAAATGCAGGAAGCGGATTATTATGCTACATCATGTTCTCTTTTTATCCGCATCGTCATTATAGCAACCATTCCAGTCATTTTCAACATTTTATTGTATTTTTTGGATATTGCGAGGCATGTTTTTATTGATCCGCTCCATTGGCCGGGTCGCGGCAGTTTTCTTCCGACGCAAAAATCCCACCGACTTCCTGCTGCGGAAATCAATGGGATTTTATCAGCATCTCTTCAGTTGAAAGCACCGTTCTGGGCGGCATACACCGCAATGGTGCTCAGCAGGTCCAGTTCCGCTTTCTGGTAGGTCGTGCGGCCGATGTGCAGCTGTTCCAGCACGTCGGCCTCCTTGCGGTGCTGCAGATAGCGCAGCTGCAGCAGATCGGCCCGGATGGGATCCGCTTCCTTGTAATAGGCCATGCTGTCCTCAATGGCCTTTTCCCACCGGCGGTTCACCGGCGACCGCGCCCACTGCCGTCGGCCATAGGCCAGCAGGGCGCTGCGGGTGGCATCACGCTGTTGTTTTGTCATTTCGGCTTTCTCCTTTCTGCAGCGGCCAGGCTGCGCTCATAGCGGTTCTGGGTGTCAAAAAAGCAGGCATCCCGCTCCGACATCGTCATTCCCAGCATTGCCGACAGATTTTCGGCTTCGTTCAGTTTGAACTGGGTCTGCCCCTGCAGTTTGCTGTGCAGCGCGCTCTCGCTGATGTTCAGCGCGCGGGCCACATGCCGCAGCTTGTAGCCGCTGTCGCGGATGTATTCTTCGATCAGTCTGGTATTGGCCATGTTCTCCGCTCCTTTTTTGTCGGTTTCACGTCGTTCAACAATCTTTGGTTGTAGTATAGTCGCAAGTTGATTGTCTGTCAACCAATTTTCAAAAATCGCGCGAAAAAAGTTGATTTTCGCCCACTTTTCTGGTATACTGCCTCCAGAAGCACCCATTTCACCGCACAACCATTCGTTTTTGAACGGAGGCGTCTATGTCCGAACTTTCCACCCGCGTCCGGCTGCGGCGCGAAGAACTGGGCCTCTCGCAGGAGCAGCTGGCCCAGCGCATGGGATACCGCTCCAAATCCTCCATCACCAAGCTGGAAAAAGGGGTCAACGACATCCCGCAGGCAAAGCTGGAAGAGCTGGCCGCAGCGCTGGAGACCACCCCGGCCTATCTGCTGGGGCTGGACGTGCCTTGCCCGCCGCCGGGCTTTGAGCCGCTGCCCGCCATGGCCATGGTGCCGCTGGTGGGCTCCATCGCCTGCGGCACCCCCATCACCGCCGAGCAGAACATCGAGCAGTACATCGGCGTTCCGGCGGCATGGCATGCCGACTTTGCACTGACCTGCCACGGCGACAGCATGGCTCCCACCATCTGCGACGGCGACATCGTCTGCATCCGCTGCCAGCCGGAGGTGGAGCAGGGCGAGATCGCCGCGGTGCGCATCGGCGAGGAAGCCACCCTCAAACATTTTCACCGGCAGGGCGACACTGTGATGCTGCTGGCCGACAACGCCGCCGTCTGCCCGCCCATGGTCTACACCGGTCCCCAGCTGAACGAGATCCGCATCGAGGGCCGGGCCGTGGGCTTCTGCCGCGGTTTATAACCTATCATAAGGAGGGTCCGCCATGTTCTTTTCCAAAAAGAAACCGTCTGCCGCCTACGACCCGGCCGTGCAGCGGCCCGCTTTGCGGTGCAGCATCTGCACCGGGGAGCAGGTGGCCGGTTTTGTGCACCCGGACGGCCATTTTGAGGACGTCCAGCTCATCCGCACCCCGCAGGAACTGGCGGCCTTCCGCACCCGGTACGGCATCCCGCCGGAGACCGTCATCGAAAAAATCTACTGAACAAGGAGCGTCCTATGCCCACAGCACCCGAAGAGATGACCCTGAAGGTCATTGCCCACATCCACACTGCCTTTCCCACCAAGTTCGGCATCCCGCGGCAGAGCGGGCTGGTGGACAGCCTGCGGGGCGAGGTGATCTTTACCCCGGAATACCGCAGCGCCGACGCCGTGCGCGGGCTGGAGGATTTCAGCCACATCTGGCTGGTGTGGCAGTTCTCCGGCGCGGTGCGGGACAGCTGGTCCCCCACCGTTCGGCCGCCGCGTCTGGGCGGCAATACCCGCATGGGCGTGTTCGCCACCCGGTCCCCCTTCCGGCCCAACCCCTTGGGCCTTTCCAGCGTGAAACTGGAAGGCATCGAGATGCGCCCGGAGGTGGGCCCCGTCCTGCTGGTGCGCGGGGCTGACCTGATGGACGGCACCCCCATCTATGACATCAAGCCCTATATCCCCTACGCCGACTGTCACCCGGACGCTGCCGAGGGCTTTACCGGCCAGACCCGGCGCCACCTGTTGGAGGTGTCCTGCCCGGAAGAACTCTGGGCCGCCGTGCCGCAGGCCGACCGCGACGCCCTGCGCGGGGTACTGGCCAACGACCCCCGCCCCTCCTACCAGCACGACCCTGCGCGGGTCTACGGCATGGAGTTCGGCGGGCTGGAAGTGCACTTTACTGTAGACGATCCCGTGCTGACCGTGCGGGACATCACCCGCCGCTGAGGAGCCTGCTATGGAACTGCGCAACATCAACACCTTTTTGCACATTGCCGAGCTGCACAGCTTTTCGCGCACAGCGCGGCAGCTGGGCTACTCCCAGTCGGCGGTGTCCTCCCAGATCGCCCAGCTGGAAGCGGAACTGGGTGCCCCCCTGTTCGACCGGGTGGGCAAGACCGTGCGCCTGACCGGTGCCGGTGAGACCTTTTTGGGCTACGCCCGCACTCTGCTGGCCACCGTGGAGCAGGCGCAGGCCGCCCTGCAGCTGCCCCAGCAGATCAGCGGGCGGCTGCGCATCGCGCTGGCCGACTCGGTGTGCAGCACCTTTCTGCCCGACCTGCTCCAGCGGTACCACGCGCAGTTCCCGCAGGTGGAACTGGTGCTCTGCACCGCCACTGACGACGGCATGCTGCAGATGCTGACCACCAATCAGGTGGACCTGGCCTATACGCTGGACCATCCCCTGCTGCAGCCTACGCTGGTGCGGGCCGTGGACGTACCGGAGCCGGTGTGCTTCATCGCGCCCGCCGGGCATCCGCTGGCCGCCCGGGACACCGTGTCGTTGGAAGAGCTGGTGCAGCAGGAATTCCTGCTCACCGAGCGGGGCATGAGCTACCGCGATGCACTGGACCAGTGTCTGGCCGCCCACAGCCTGCAATTGCAGCCCTATCTGGAACTGGGCAGCGCCGCGCTGCTGTGCCAGATGGTGGAGCGGGGCATGGGCCTTTCCTTTTTGCCGGAATACATCGTGCGTGCCGCACTGGCCGCCGGGACGCTGGCCCGGCTGAACGTGCCGGACTGCCGGGTGGAGATGCACCGGCAGCTGTTCTACCACCGGGACAAATGGCTGACCCCCCAGATGAAGGGATTCATTGCACTGGTGCGGGAAGGCACCGCCCAGCCTGCCGCCCCCACACAAGCCTGAAAGGAGCTTTTCTATGCGCAAACCCAGGATCATCTTCTTCGACATTGACGGCACTCTCATCGACATGGAGAAAAAGCAGGTGACGCCCCTCATGCTGGACACCCTGCATCGTCTGCAGGCAAACGGCATCCGGCTGGCCATCGCCACCGGTCGCTCCCCCATGACGGTCCCACTGTGGGATTTCCCCGGTGTGCAGTTTGACGTACTGGTCACCTTCAACGGTGCCTACTGCTACGATAAGAACCGGGTGCTGTTTGCCAGCCCCATCCCGGCAGAGGACGTGCGCACGCTGCGCCGGAACGCCGCCGCCCTGGGCCGCCCCCTGTGCGTGGCCACCGAGAGCACCCTTGCCGCCAACGGCAACGAGCAGGATCTGGACGATTACTTTGCCGTGGCCAAGATCCCCGTTCCGGTAACGCCTGACTTTGACACCATTGCCTCCGGCACCGTGTACCAGATCATGATGGGCGGCCGGAAGGACGAGTACAGCCGCATCCTGCAGGATGTGCGCGGAGCCAAGATCGCCGCCTGGTGGGACCGCGCCGTGGACATCATCCCCGCTGCCGGAGGCAAGGGCAACGGCATCGCCGCCGTGCTGCAGGCCTATGGCATCCCGAAAGCCGACGCCATGGCCTTTGGCGATGGCAACAACGATCTGGAGATGTTCGGGGCCGTGGGCACCTGTGTGGCCATGGCCAACGGCTCTGCCGACCTCAAGGCCGCTGCCACCCACCTCTGCGGCTCCTGCGCCGAGGACGGCATCTACCATTTCTGCGCCGAAAACGGCCTGATCTGATCTCCTCTATAACCGCAAACAAAAAAGCACCCGCCGGGCCTTCTGCTGTTTTGCAGAAGTCACCCGGCGGGTGTTGTCGTTTCAGTTTTCTAAGGTCAGCAGGAGCTGCCGCCGCACAGGTCGGTCACCTTCTGCACTGCAGCGGTCACCAGATCACCGATGGGCTGTTCCGGCACGCCGACGATGTAGTTGTCGCAATGGTTCACCGGGATCAGCACCCGCTTGGCCCCGCTTTGGCACACCGCAGCGGCCATGGCGGGGGTGATCTCTCCCAGCAGGGCGTCCGCGATCACGATGCCGATGGGCCCCACGATGATATCCGCGTGGCGGCAGTTGACCACCACCGCGTTCTCGCCGGTGGCGGTGCGCACCGCGCCTGCCTTGCGCATGGCACTGGCGGCCAGACTGTTGGTGCCCACGGCTGTGAGCTGGGTCTGGGGGCACCGGGCGCTCAGGGCCGCTACCAGCTGTTTGCCCAGGCCGCCGCCCTGCCCGTCAATGACCAGGATCTTCATGAGCATCCCCTCAGAAGTCGATCTCTTCCAGACGCAGCAGCGCCAGGATGTAGATCTTCACGGCCTCCAGCAGCTTGTCGATGGGAGCCGCCTCGTTGGCACCGTGCATCGGGCCGCCGAACTCCGGCAGGGGCAGGTCCACATGCTCGGGGCCAAAGCTGACCGCATAGGGGAAGTGGCGGGCATAGGTGCCGCCGCCCATGGTAAAGGGCTTGGCGTCCTCGCCGGTCACCTCGTTGTAGGTGTTGATGCAGGCCTGAATGGCGGGGCTGTCGGCCTCAATGTAGAAGGGCTCGGCAGCGTCCACATCCTGCAGCTGTGCACCGCTGCCCAGAGCTGCGGTGACCTGTGCGGCGAGCTTGTCGCCGTCGGTGCAGGTGGGGAAGCGGCTGTCGATGGTCTGTACCAGACGGCCCTCCTCCATATAAATGCGGCCGCCGATGATGGTCAGCGGGCCGAAGGGGCCGTCGGCGCAGTCGATGCCAAGGCCGGTACCGGCGGTGGAAGCGTGCAGCTTGCGCAGGGCTTCCAGATAGGCGCGCTCGGCGTCGTTGCACAGGCCATTGTCCAGCAGGTAGTTCACCACCAGACCAATGGCATTCACGGTGCCTTCCGGCATGGCAGCATGGCCGGCCTTGCCCCAGCCGCGCACCCGCACGCAGCCTTCCCCGGCGGGCTCCAGCGTGATGTTGGGGGCGTTCTTCAGTTTGGTGATGTCGGTGTGCAGCAGAGCGCTGGCACGATCCGGCACGGCATTGTTGGCCACGCCGCCCTCAAAGTCCAGGATCACGCCGTCACACACCGGGCTGACGATTTTGGCGCCGAAGTGGCCCTTCTCGCCGTTGCACACCGGGAACTCGGCATCCGGGGTAAAGCAGAACACCGGGGCCGGGTAATTCTTCAGGTAGTACTCCACGTCCTGCATGTGGGTCTCTTCGTTGTCACCGATGAGAGCGCGGATGGGGTAGCGCAGCTCATAGCCCTGCTCCTTGAGGAACTTGAGGGCGTACAGGGCAACCACCATAGGGCCCTTGTCGTCCGAAACGCCGCGGCCCAGCAGCCAGCCGTCCTGGATGCGCATCTTGAAGGGGTCGGCCGTCCAGCCGTTGCCCACCGGCACCACGTCCACATGGCAGATGGTGGCCAGATACTTTTCCGGATCGGCACCGGCCAGCTCTGCGTAGCCCATGTAGTTCTCGCAGTTGCGGGTGGCAAGGCCCATGCCGGCTGCCAGCTCCAGCGTCTTGTCCAGTGCGGCACGGGGGCCCTTGCCGAAGGGTGCGCCCTCTTCCGGGGTGCCCTCCACGCTGTCGATGGCCACCAGCGCGGCAATGTCCTGCAGCAGCTGCTCCTTGTTTTCCGCGATGTACGCGTCGATCTTCTGATTCAGTCCCTGATCCATGATCATCGTTTCCTTTCCGGGCGGGCTGCTGCACGCAGACCGCTGTATTCAAACACATCCTGTTCATTCTAGCACACTCGGGGCAGAAATGCTATGGGCAATTTCCACGACAAAGCGGCGGCAGGTTTGGGCCATCAGCCCACGGCAAACAGACCGCTCAACGCACCCAACAGGCCCGCACTGGCCAGACCCATGATGATCCCGGCCAGCAATACGCCACCCATGCAGGCCACCAGCACATCCTTGAACTTCATGTCCAGGATGGACCCCGCCAGCGTGCCGGTCCAGGCACCGGTGCCCGGCAGCGGGATGCCCACGAACAGCAACAGCGCCACCGTCAGGCCGCGGCCCGCCTTGGCCTCCAGTGCACGGCCGCCTTTTTCGCCCTTGTTGATGCAAAAGCGGCAGATGGGCCCGATGAGGGGCTTATGGTAGCCCCAGATCAAAAACTTCCGGGCAAACAGGTAGATAAAGGGCACCGGGAGCATGTTGCCCAGCACGCACAAAAAGTAGGTGGGCAGTGCCGGAAGCCCCAGACCCAGCCCAATGGGAATGGCTCCGCGCAGCTCCACGATGGGCACCATGGAGATGAAAAACACCAGCAGATAATTCTTGAGCATAGCTTCTCCTTTACAGGTCAATGTCCAGCTCCACCGGGCAGTGGTCCGAGCCGAACACCTCGTTGTGGATCTCGGCGGCGCGGATCTTATCTGCGATGCGCTGCGAGACGATAAAGTAGTCGATGCGCCAGCCCGCATTCTTTTCGCGGGCATGGAAACGGTAGCTCCACCAGCTGTACTTCACCTCATCCGGGTGCACCACCCGGAAGCTGTCGGCAAACCCGGCCGCCAGCAGCTCGGTCATCTTGGCCCGCTCCTGGTCGGTAAAGCCTGCGCTCATCCGGTTGGTCTTTGCGTTCTTGATGTCCATTTCGGTGTGGGCTACGTTCAGGTCGCCGCACAGGATCACCGGCTTTTTCGCGTCCAGCCCCAGCAGGTAGGCGCGGAAGGCGTCCTCCCAGGTCATGCGGTAGTCCAGCCGCTTCAGCCCGTCCTGGCTGTTGGGGGTGTAGCAGTTCACCAGATAAAAGCCCGGGTATTCCAGCGTGAGCACCCGGCCTTCGTGGTCATGCTCCTCCAGCCCGATGCCGGTGGTCACGGCCAGCGGCACCTGCCTGCACCAGCAGGCCGTGCCGGAGTAGCCCTTTTTCTCGGCCGAGTATGTATATTCTGTGTAGCCCTCCGGGGCAAAATCCGCCTGACCGGGCTGCATCTTGGTCTCCTGTACCGAGAAAATATCGGCGTCCAGCGCGGCAAAGCTGTCGGCAAAGCCGTGGGTCAGGCAGGCCCGCAGGCCGTTCACATTCCAGCTGATGAGTTTCATGCAAAGGGTCCTCCCTTTTTGTTTTATGTGTGATACTTGGTTTTCCATACCCCGCTGCGGAAGCGGGTCACAAAGCAGGTCACACGGCAGAGCCAGTCGATGACCATGGCGATCCACACGCCCACGGCCCCCCAGCCCATGCGCACGCACAGCAGGTAGCTGAAGCCCAGCCGCCACACGGCCATGCTGAGGATGGACACGATCATGGTAAATTTCACGTCGTTGGCGGCGCGCAGGGCGTTGGGCAGCACGAAGGACAGCGGCCAGAAAAAGATGGCGCAGCCCGCATGGATGGTCACAAGCTGGATGGCCAGCTCCATGGTGGCACCGGACAGCTCATAGATGCCCACCAGCGGCCGCAAAAACAGCAGAATGGCCCCGTTGAACAGGCCCATGGTCAGGTAAGCCCACAAAGTGAGCTTGCGGGTGTAGTGCACGGCCTGCTCGTAGTCCCGCGCACCGACGCACTGGCCCACCACGGTGATCATGGCAAGGCTCAGGGCTTTGCCGGGGATGACGCCCATGCCGTCCAGATTGTTGGCCACCGCGTTGGCAGCGATCTGCACCGTACCGAACGTGGAGATCATGCTCACCACCAGGATGCGTCCGGCCTCGAACAGGCTGTTCTCAAAGGCGGACGGGATGCCGATGCCCAGGATGCGCCGGGTCATGCCGACGTCCAGCTGCACGGTCCTGGGCACCTGCAGCGCGTGGCCCTTCTGGTAGCACTTGCCCAGAATGAGCACGGCCGCCACCACACGGGACACCACACTGGGCCATGCCACGCCATCCACGCCCATTTTCAGGCCAAAGATGCACACCGCGTTGCCCACGATGTTGATGATGTTCATCAGCACGCTGATCTGCATCGAGATCCGGGAGTTGCCCATGCTGCGGAACAGTGCCGCGCCCGCGTTGTACAGCGCCAGGAACGGGTAGCTGACCGCAATGATCTTGAGGTACAACGTACCGGCATCCAGCACATCGGCGTCAATGGAGCCGTAGAACAGCCGGATCATGGGCCGCGCCAGCACAAAGCACAGCACCCCCACGCCCAGGCCCAGGATGCCGCTGAGCAGGATCAGCTGCCCGGCACTCTTGTTGGCGCTCTTCTGTTCCCTTGCGCCCAGGAACTGGCTCACCACCACGGCACCGCCGGTGGCCAGCGCCGAAAACAGCACGATGATCAGGTTGTTGATCATGTCCACCAGACTGACGCCGGAAATGGCGGCCTCGCCGCAGCGGGACACCATCATGGTATCGGCCATGCCCACCGTCACGGCCAGGAACTGCTCCACCAGCAGCGGCCAGGTGAGCTTCAACAATTGTGATTGGGTAAACAGCGGTTTCCGTCCGCCGAACAGCGGCGCTTTTTCCCCGCTGCGTGCCGTTTGCTGCATCATTGAACTCCTCTCCTGCACGGGCCGCATTGCCCGCGCTCTTCCTGCGCGGTGCGCAGGCCCCTCGATTTTACATACGCATTCATCTTAACACACCCGCCCCATGTTGTAAAGAATCGTCTTTGCACGCCCGGCGGGGCTGTCTGCCGCCCGTTTTGGGCTTGTTCGTCAGTTTGCCGGGAACTTTCCATCAAATTTGTGCGTTCCTACAAAAATGCGATTTCCCGTGTGTTTTGTTCAAAAAATTTAAAAATCCTCTTGTATTTTTTCGGCAAACGTGGTATGTTGTATCCAACAAAGGCATTTCGTTGGATACAAACGTACACATCTTCTACCATCCGGCCTTTGTCCCCTGATTTCTGCTATTTTCTTCATTTACCTTCTTATCATTTACCCTGCCTGCCCCGCAAGGGGCAAGAAAAGCGATGACCCAACCTGCACGGGTCACCGCTTTTTCTTTTTTATCGGATCCTATTGTGCAACGTCAGCCTTTTGTCTGCGCGGCAAACGCCTGCCGAACGTCACCGGAAAAATAGAGGGTGCCCAGCGCGCACACCGGCCCGGTGCCGCCAAGTTCCATGGCCCGGGCCACACCGGCTTCGATGCTGCCTGCGGCCTCCGCCGGGCAGCCATAGGCCCGGATGTGCTCCGCCAGCGTTTCCGCCGGCATGGCACGGGGCGTGTGGGCCGCCACGGTCACGAACTGCTTTGCCAGCGGGGCCAGCAGCTGCAGCATCTCGTCCACATCCTTGTCGGCCATGATGCTGACCAGGAACACGAACTTCTCGCCGGGGAAGCGGTCCTTCAGGCTCTGCACCGTGGCCCGCATGCCGTGGGCGTTGTGGCTGCCGTCCAGCAGGAAAGCCGGGGCATGCCGCAGCAACTCAAAGCGGCCCGGCCACTGCACGGTCTCCAATCCGGTGCGGATGGCACTTTCCGGCACGTTCCAGCCTTTGGCCCGCAGCACCCGCAGGGTGGTGATGGCCACCGCCGCGTTGCGGGGCTGGTAGCTGCCGATGAGGGGCAGGTGCACCCCGTCCAGCCCGTCAAAATCAAAGGTGACTGCGTCCAGATCTCCACCGTCGATCTGCAGGTTGTGGAAATCCACTTCGGTCAGGGGCGCGTTCTGCTCTGCTGCCACCCGCCGGATGACCGCATCGGCCTCCGGGACCCCGCCGTAGCTCACCACCGGGCAGCCCGGCTTGATGATGCCCGCCTTGGCGGCGGCAATATCGGCCAGCGTGGGGCCCAGCTCCCTGACGTGGTCCATACCCAGCGCGGTGATCACGGCGCACTCCGGATTCTCGATGACGTTGGTGGAATCCAGCGTGCCGCCCAGCCCCACTTCCAGCACCACGATATCGCACTGTTTGCGGGCAAAATACAGCATCCCCAGCGCGGTGATGATCTCGAATTCGGTGGGGACGTCGGTCATGGCGTCGGCGGCAGGCTGCACCCGCTCCACCAACTGCACCAGTTCTTCGTCCGGAATCTGCTGCCCGTCCACCTGAATCCGCTCGTTGAACCGGTTGATGAAGGGCGAGGTGAACAGGCCCACCCGGTAACCGGCGGCCTGCAGGCAGGAAGCCAGCATGGCCGCCGTGCTGCCCTTGCCGTTGGTGCCCGCCACATGGACGAACCGGAGCCGCTTGTGGGGGTCGCACAGAGCGGCCAGCAGGGTGCGGGTGCGGCTCAGGCCGGGTTTGTGCCCGGCCCACTGCACCGCGTGGATGTATTCCATTGCCTGTTCGTAGTTCATAGATATTGCCTCTTTATGATTTTGAATGCCCTCCGCTGTGCTCTGGGCATATTGAGCGGAAATATTATTTTTAAATTTGCAACTCCGGAAAATCTGCGGATTTTCCGGAGTTGCTTTTTCACAGGTGGGGTCGCAGCGGGCAACAGCATTTCCCGTACCGACCCCTTTTCGTGAACAGGTCAATGGGAAACGACCGCAGTCGTTTCCCATTGACAAAAAGAAAATTCATTCCTCTGGCTATGGCGCAGCGCACGCGGAGCCATTTTCAATCGTTCTCGTTTTATTTCTTTGCCAGCTTCATCAGGCTGCGGTTTTCCAGCAGGATGCGCAGCAGGACGATGTTCACCGCGCTCAGCACCAGCGCATTGGGGATGCGGGCCAGCAGCACGCTCCATGCGTAGCCATAGAAGATGCGCAGCGCCAGCGAGTTGATCACCATGGAGCCCACAAAGTGGCCCAGCAGTACGCTGATGCTCAGCCGCAGGCCGGTGCGGTAGTCCGGCAGCTTCTGCCAGGCATAGCCCGCCACCAGACCAATGGCCCCGGCACCCAGCGTGATGAGCGGGTTGATGGCATAACCGGCCAGCACGCCGCCGATGGCGGCAGTCACCAGCTGGGGCCAAGAGAAGCTGGCAGAGATTGCCGCCACCTGCTTTTCCGCCAGTCCCAGTGTAGGCAGCACCAGCTTCACGATCAGCAGCCACAGGGCCAGAAACTTGGTCACGGCTCCTACAGCCACGGCCAGATAGCTGCGTGCGGCAATCTTGTCACGGCTTGCCAGAAGGTGCAGGATAACCACCAGCACCATGTTGCCGACGGCCACCATGGGGACGATGGGCAGAAACGCCGGGCCGATGCCCAGCAGAAAAGCGAAGAAGGGACTCACCAGCGCCACCGTCAGGCCGCACCACAGGCCACCCACCAGCACCGATACCCCCAGCACCAGATTCACGCAGGAGCCGGTGACGAACTGTCCCAAGGGCTTGGTGGCCCACTGCAGCGCTACCAGCAGGGCGATCATCACGGCGGTCTCCGTGATCCAGAGTGTTTTCTTGTTCATGGGTTTATACCTCCAGAAGTTTTTCCCTATTTTACCACACTATCGCTGGGCTTACGTTGCCCGTGCAACGAAAGGAGCCGTCTATGCAGCCGGACATCCCTCTGTTACAACAAACCATTCTCTTCTCCGGCATCGAGGCGGAGGAGCTGCGGCATCTGCTGACGTGCCTTGGCGGCTCCGTGCGCCGCTATGGCCGGGGGGAGTTCCTCTGGCACGCCGGGGACACGGTCCTGCAGGCGGGCATCGTCCTGCAGGGGGCCGTGGATGCCGTACAGTACCGGGAGGACGGGGCCATGCAGCTGGTGGCCCGCCACACCGCCGGGGGCGTGTTTGGGGAAATGCTCATGGCAGCAGGCGAGGCAAGCCCGGTATCGGTGCTCTCCCCGGAGGGGGCGGAGGTGCTGTTTTTGCCGCTGGAGCGGATCATGGAGGGCTGTGAGCGCCACTGTGAGGGCCATGCCCGGCTGCGGATGAATCTGCTGCGAATCGGCCCAGAAGTTCTGGCAGATGCGGCACCGGGTCACCTATCTCTCCGAGCCAAGCCTGCGGCGGCGGGTGCTGCTGTATTTGCAAGACTGCCGCAGCCGTCAGGGATCCGACTGCTTCCGGCTCTCCCTGTCCCGAGAGGAGATGGCGGCGTATCTGGCGGTGAACCGCAGCGCCCTGTCCCGTGAGCTGAGCAGGCTCCAGCAGGAGGGGTTCATCGAGTTCTACCGCAATTCCTTCCGGCTGCACTTTTCGCCGGAGCAGCTGTCGGTGACGGAAATGTAATGGATTTTTCGCCAGACGTCTGGTATACTTCTCCCCAACAAGGAGGGATGACGGATGGAAAAGCGATACTCCGGCCGCAGACGGCGGCACCTTCGATGGCTGTGGCTGCTGATGATCCCGGTACTGGCGGCGGGCTATACCCTGTGGCGCTTCGGACCGCAGCGGTCCTATACCGCCCGACAGCTGGGACTGACGGACCTGCAGAGCCACAATGATGCCGACGGCGACGGCGTGGACGATTGGACGGATGTGGTGCTGGGCGCACGGGCCTACATCGCCACGGATCCCCACTATCAGAGCAAGTACTATGCCGGGGGCTATCCCGAT
>ERZ773218.779-NODE-779-length-36159-cov-6.963467_pt1 | contig 36159 bp, 35 predicted proteins | sample MGYA00580527_ERZ773218 | MGnify/ENA primary metagenome ERZ773218 (study PRJEB29015, sample SAMEA2737763) | human gut metagenome | biome: human gut; feature: human-associated habitat; material: faeces | place: China | collected 2012 ...
GTACGCACGGTCTGCACCTGCGGCGTTACCGGATGCAGAGCAAGGTCATTCTGAGCGCGACGGCGCTTTTGATCACGATTCCGGCGTTTCTCTTTTATCTGACAGACTTTGCGGACCTCCCCGTGGGAGAGCGGATATTGGCCTCCCTTTTTCAGTCGGTCACGCCGCGGACGGCCGGCTATAACACAGTGGATCTGACGGAGATGACGGATGCCTCTCAGGCGGTCACCATTTTGCTGATGCTCACCGGCGGAGCACCCGGCTCCACAGCGGGCGGCATGAAGGTCACGACGCTGGCAGTTCTCATTGCCAACGCCATTGCCGCCTTCCGCAGGCGAGAGGATCTGCAGCTCTTCCACCGCAGATTGGAGACATCCACTGTCCGCAACGCCGCCGCCATTCTGCTGCTGTATCTGGGGCTGACCTTTGCGGGGGCGGCGGTCATCAGCACAGCGGAGGAGCTTCCCCTCGGTGCCTGTCTCTATGAAACAGCGTCCGCCGCCGGTACGGTGGGCCTGACGCTGGGGCTGACGCCGCAGCTGGGAGTCCTGTCGCAGAGCATTCTCATCCTGCTGATGTATTTCGGGCGCGTCGGCGGATTGACCTTGATCTACGCCGCATTCTCCGGGCATGATCTGACTTACGCCCGCTATCCGCAGGAGAAAATTACCGTAGGCTGAAAGGAGCACACGATGAAAACGGTATTATTGATCGGACTGGGCCGCTTCGGGCGGCATCTTGCCATGCAGCTCAACGAGCTGGGCCATCAGGTGATGGCAGTGGACAAAGACGAGGAGCGCGTCAACGAGTGCATGTCCTTTGTCACCAACGCGCAGATCGGCGACAGCACCCGTGTGGACTTTCTGCGCTCGCTGGGCGTGAGCAATTACGATGTCTGCTATGTCACCATCAGCGGGGATTTCCAGAATTCACTGGAGACGACGTCGCTGCTCAAGGAGCTGGGAGCAAACTATGTGGTATCCCGCGCTGAGCGGGATGTGCAGGCGAAATTTCTGCTGCGCAACGGCGCGGACGCGGTCGCCTACCCGGAAAAGCAGCTGGCGAAGTGGGCGGCCATCCGCTATACCGCCAACCATATTTTCAGCTACATTGAGCTGGACGAGCAGCACGCCATTATCGAGGTTGCCGTGCCGGAGGATTGGCAGGGCCGCAGCATCGGCGAGCTGGACATCCGCAGAAAATACGGCGTCAACATCCTCGGCGTGAAGCGGAACGGCAAGACCGATGTGAACATCTCCCCGGAAACTGTGCTGGACGCTGATATGACGCTGCTGGTGCTGGGGAAAAACCAGGAACTTAAGAAGCACTTCCGGCTGTAAAGCAACATAGAGTCTTGCACGTATAAGGGCTTTACGCGCCGGAGAGGCATCTCAACAAAAGCGTGCAGGTTTGCGGAGGAGGATTCCGCGTTGCGCAAAAACAGCAAAAAATGAGGGAGGACGGCTCTGTCCTCCCTCATTTTTTGCCCTGCGCTTTCGCCCTTCTCCGTCAGCTGTTTTTCCAGTGCGGTCTGTCTGGCTAGGATGGCATTGACCTTGTCGTAAAGATCCTCGATCATGATCTCTGTCTTGAGGTTGACCTTATAATCGTTCTCTGCACGGCGGCGGTCCTTTTCCTCCTGCCGGTTCTGGCTCATCATGATGAGCGGTGCCTGAATGGCCGCCACGCAAGAGAGCACCAGATTGAGCAGGATGAAGGGGTACGGGTCGAACGCCTTTGCCGCCAGCAGCGTGTTGACAAGCATCCACAAAATCAGCACGCCGGTGAAGGAAAAGATGAACTCCCAGCTGCCCGCAAATTTGACAATGGCGTCCGCCGCCCGCCGGCTGAGGGTGTATTTTTCCTTCTCACCCGCGAGATTTTCGGAAATTTTGCTGTCTGCCAGCAGGTTCAGCACTTCCTCGTCCGTCATATCGCGGCGGATGTCCTTGAGGACTTCTCTCAAAAGCTTACGGTTTTCTTTCATTGTGATATCATCCTTTTCTGTTTGCGAAAGTTTTGGCGTATTATCATGACGAAGGCCCCGACGTATCTCGACCTTGCTCACTGCTCCACTGCGCCGTGCCGCGAATTCCTGTTCGGCACGGACACGATGGGGCGCGACATCTTCTCGATGATCTGGTACGGCGGGCGGCTGTCGCTGTTCATCGGCGTCGGCTCGACCGTCATTTCGACGCTGCTCGCGATCCTCTTCGGCGCGGTCAGCGGGCTTGCGCCCAAATGGCTCGACGCGCTGCTGATGCGCCTGACCGAAATTCTTCTCAGCGTGCCGAACCTGCTGCTTGTCATCTTCCTGCAGGCAGTCATCGGCACGCCGAGCGCGTGGAGCATCGCGCTCGTCATCGGCCTCACGAGCTGGACGAGTATCGCCAAGGTCGTGCGTACCGAGGTCAGGCAGCTGCGCGCGAGCGAGTACGTCATCGCGGCGAAGTGCATGGGCGGCAGCTTTTTCCACATTCTGCGGTGTCACCTTGCGCCGAATTTCTTCTCGTCCATCCTCTTCATGGTGGTGATGAATGTGCGCAGCGCCATCATCGCCGAATCGACGCTCAGCTTCATGGGCCTCGGCCTGCCCATCGAGGTCGTGACCTGGGGCAGCATGCTCTCGCTCGCGGAAAAGGCGCTGATGACCGACGCGTGGTGGATCCTGCTCATTCCCGGCGCATTTTTAGTCGTGACGCTCCTTTGCATCACGACCCTCGGCGACTACCTGCGCAGCCGCACGGGTCGAAAAGAAAGCAACCTGTAAATAGAAAGAAGGCACAGCCGTTTGGCTGTGCCTTCTTTCTATTTATGGAGTTTACTTCGCGTTCACGATGTTCATGAACTCTTCGCCCGTGATGGTCTCCTTCTCGTAGAGGTACTGCGCCAGCTCATCGAGCTTCGCGCGGTTTTCGGTGAGGATATGGATGGCCTTTTCGTGCTGTTTTTTCACCAGCTCCACAACGCGCTGGTCGATCCTCGTCTGCGTCTCGGCAGAGCAAGCGAGCGATGCGTCGCCGCCGAGATACTGATTGTTGACCGTTTCAAGCGCGACCATGTCGAAATCGTCGCTCATGCCGTAGCGCGTGATCATCGCGCGGGCGAGCTTCGTCGCCTGCTCGATATCGTTCGACGCGCCGGTCGTGACGGAGTGGAACACGACCTCCTCCGCGGCGCGGCCGCCGGTCAGCGTGGCGATCTTGTTCTCCATCTCGGTTTTGCTCATGAGATAATGGTTGCCCTCTTCGATCTGCATCGTGTAGCCCAGCGCGCCCGAGGTGCGCGGCACAATGGTGATCTTCTGCACGGGGGCGGAGTGCGTCTGCATCGCCGCCACGAGCGCGTGGCCGATCTCGTGGTAGGAGACGATCTTCTTCTCCTCGTCGGTCATGATGGCGTTCTTCTTCTGGTAGCCCGCGATGACGACCTCGATGCTTTCCTCAAGGTCTGCCTGCGTGGCAAAGCGGCGGCCGTCGCGCACGGCGCGCAGCGCCGCTTCGTTCACAATGTTGGCAAGCTCCGCGCCGGAAGCGCCGGAGGCCATGCGCGCGATCTTGTTGAAGTCAACGTCCTCGGCGACCTTGATCTTCTTGGCGTGGACCTGTAAGATAGCCTCGCGTCCCTTGAGGTCGGGCAGCTCGACCGGCACGCGGCGGTCGAAACGGCCGGGGCGCGTGAGCGCGGGGTCGAGGGATTCGGGGCGGTTCGTGGCGGCGAGGATGATGACGCCGTTGTTGCCCTCAAAGCCGTCCATTTCGGTGAGCAGTTGGTTCAAGGTCTGCTCGCGCTCGTCGTTGCCGCCGTACTGGCCGCCGCTGCGCTTCTGGCCGATGGCGTCGATCTCGTCGATGAAGACGATGCAGGGGGCCTTCTCCTTGGCCTGCTTGAAGAGGTCGCGCACCTTGCTCGCGCCCATGCCGACGAACATTTCGACAAATTCAGAGCCCGACATCGAGAAGAACGGCACATTCGCCTCGCCGGCGACCGCCTTGGCAAGCATCGTTTTACCGGTTCCCGGAGGGCCGACGAGCAGAATGCCCTTGGGCATCGACGCGCCGATCTCCTGATACTTGCTGGGGTCGTGCAGGTAGTTGACGACCTCGGTGAGGTTCTCCTTGGCCTCGTCCTCGCCCGCGACATCGTCAAACTTGATGCCCTCGGCGGACTTGACGTACACCTTGGCGTTGGACTTGCCCATGTTGAACATCATGGAGTTGCCTCCGCCGCCCATCTTCTCCATCATCTTGCGCGACATATACTGTCCCAGCGCGACAAAGATGATGATGGGCAGCACCCAGGCGAGAATGCTGACGAGCGTGGACGTCTGCTCGATCTCCTCACCCGTGGTGGAGACGCCCGCGTCCAGCAGGCGCTGCACCAAACCGTCGTCAGGCACCATCGCCGTCTTGTAGACGGTCTTTTCATCGCTGCTGGTGAAGAGAATGCGGTTGGACTGCTCCTGGATCTCGACCCGGCCGACCTCGCCCTGCTCTGTCATGGTGACGAAAGTGTTGTAGTCGACGTCCTTGATCTGGTGCTCAGAGATCCACGGCATGGCGATGAAGTTGAAGAGCATCACAAGCAGCATCGCCACAAAGTAGTAGTACAGCAGCGGCTTTTTCGGGGACTTGACTTCGTTCATGAAAATGCGTTCCTCCGATCATTGAAATTTCCGGCAGGAAGTGCATACAAACGGGAAAAACTGAACGTAGCAAAAAGCCGGAGTTTTTGCTACGCTGAAAGAAGAGACGGGCGGTCGAAACCGCCCGGAACTTAGATTAGTTTGGAGTATAACACGGGAAAATATCCCTGTCCAGTACCCAAGATAAGAGTTTACAGTTTGGATACAAGGAGGTCACAGTTATGAAAAAAGCGGCAAAGGCGGCTATATTCGTCACGGCTGCGGCGGCACTCTACGGCGCGGCGGCCTACGGCGTGACGAGAACGCTGATGGACGTCGCGATGAAGCGCGAAGCGCCCAAGGCGCTCAAAAATAAGGGCAGCGCCCAGCTCACGGGCGAAAAGCGCGACGAACCCTACCGTGAGGCGCAGCGCGCCGCCGCGAAAAAGCTTGCGTCTTCGGAAACGGAGACAGTGCTGCTCGAAAACCGCGAGGGCTTGACGCTCGTGGGCCATCTTCGTGAATGCGAAAAGGCCAAGCGCCTTGTGATCGCGTTTCACGGCTGGCGCTCAGCGTGGTACCGCGATTTCGGCCTGCTCGCGGACTTTTTAAGCCGCGAGCAGTGCAGCGTGCTCTATGTGGAGCAGCGCGCGCAGAACGAGAGCGAGGGCGACTACATCGGCTTCGGCCTGACCGAGCGCTACGACTGCGTCGACTGGGCAAACTGGGCAGCCGAACGCTTCCCCGGCCTGCCCGTTTACCTTATGGGCGTGTCGCTCGGCGGGGCGACGGTGCTCATGGCCGCAGGCGATATTCTCCCCGCCGCGGTGCACGGCGTGATCGCCGACTCGGCCTACACCTCGCCGCGTGCGATCTGGCAGCACGTGATGGGGAAGAACCTGCATCTTCCTGTCCGCGCAGCAACCGTCATCGCCGATCTTCTGTGCCAGAAGAGACTGAACGCCTCGTCCGGCAGCTACTCCACCGTCGAGGCGCTCAAAAATACCGATGTTCCGATTTTACTGATCCACGGCGAGGACGACCACTTCGTCCCGCTCAAAATGGCGTTTGAAAACCGCGACGCCTGCGCCGCGCCCTGCAAGCTGCTCGTCGTGCCCGGCGCGGACCACGCGATGAGCTACTATATGGGCCGCGGCGCGTACGAGGCCGCCGTGCGCGCCTTCTGGGAGCATTTTGACAAGTGAGGGTTCCCCCTCACTTGTCCTCTTCTTCCGTTTCAAGGCCCGCAAAGCGTCTGGACGGGCGGTAGCTCAGCACGGCGCAGAGGATCAGCATCGCCGTCGCGCCAAGGCTGATGGGATAGACCCACATGACGGTCTGGAACGTCATGCTCGTCGGGAAGACGAACTTGACCCACGCGATGCGGATACCGCACACGCCGAGCATCGTCAAAAGTGCGGGCGCGAGCGAAATGCCGAAGCCGCGCAGATACCCGGAGAGTATTTCGTAGATCAGGCAGAAAACATACGCCGGCAGGATCGTCGCAAGGCGAATATAGCCGATGGCAATGACCTCGGGATCGCTGTTGAAAATGGCGAGCAGCGACCTTGCGCTCAGCAGCAGGACAACGACCGAGACAAATGTCGCGATGGCTCCCTCCAAAAAGCTGAGCTGCATCGTCTTCTTGCAGCGCTTGATCTGCCCTGCGCCGTAGTTCTGGCCGACAAAGGTCGTGCAGGCCTGCGAAAACGAGTTGAGCACGTCGTAGGCGAGAATTTCCACATTGAACGCCGCGCTCGACGCCGCGATCGCCACCGTGCCGAGGGTGTTGATGGCCGACTGGATGACGATGTTGGCGAACGAGAACACCGCGCTCTGCACGCCCGCGGGAAGGCCGATGCTCAAAATGCGCTTCAAGCTCGCGCCGTCGATGCGCAGCGCTTTGCGCTCCACGCGCACGCATTTATCCGTGCGCGTCAGGCGGACGTAGAGCAGTGCCGCGCTCACGGCGTTGGCCGCCACCGTGGCGATGGCGACGCCGTTGACCGTCATATGCAGCACAATGACAAAAAAGAGGTTCAGCAGCACGTTCAGCACACCGGAGACCGCGAGCGCCGCGAGCGGCACCTTTGTGTCGCCGATGCTGCGGAAGATCGCGGCCTCAAAGTTGTAGAGCAATATCACCGGCATGCCGAGAAGGTAAATGCGCAGATACAAAAGCGCATAGGGGAACACGTCCTCCGGCACATTGAGAATACTCAAAAGCGGCGAGGCGATGAGCTGACCAAGCAGCGCGACCGCCGCGCCGCCGCACACAGCGAACACAATGGCCGTGTGCACCGCGCGCTTGACGGCATTGTCGTCACGGCAGCCGATGGCGTTCGCGATGACGACGTTCGCGCCGAGCGCGATGCCGATGAAAAGGTTGACGATGAGACCGATGATCGGGCCGTTTGCGCCCACCGCCGCGACGGCGACTGTGCGCGCATCGCCCGTGAAGTTGCCGACGATGGCAACGTCCGAGGCGTGGAAGAGCTGCTCCAAGATCGCCGTAGCCGCGACCGGCAGGGCAAAGAGCGGCAGCTTATTCCAGATGGAGCCGTGCAGCATGTCGATCTCATGCTTTTTGACTGTAGTTCCCATGATCTCTCTCATTTCTTTCTGTTTTCCGCTTGACCGAGCATCAGTATAGTGCCGCCGCGGCAAAATGGCAAATGTTTTTTGCGTGACCGCCCTGTCAGCATTGACAGGACGGTCGTTTCGCAGTAATATAAGGCCCGCTGACGGCAAATTTCCCAAAAATATGAGGATTTTTTATGGATTATTACCTTTTGACCGATCTGGCCGCGCGCGTCGGCTATCATCTGGCGCTCAGCGGGGCGGAGACGTTCCGCGTCGAAGAGACGATACGCCGCATCATCGGCGCCTACGGCATTGAATGCGAGGCCTTTTCCATCCCCAACTGCGTGATGGTCAGCCTCGAGGCGGCCAACGGCAAGCCTTTGATGGTGATGAAGCGAGTCGGCTTTCACGGCAATGACCTCGAGTCGGTGGAAAAGCTCAACGCGCTCTCGCGCCGCATCTGCGCCGAAACGCCTGACCCGAGCGTCGCCGCGCAGTGGCTCGACGAAACGCTCAAGGGGCGGCGGCACTACTCGGTGCCCGTTTATTACCTGGGCAATTTCTGCGCCGCGGCGGGCTTTTGCCCGGTGTTTGGCGGCACGCTGCGCGACAGCCTGTTCGCGGGCCTTCTTGGCCTCATCATCGGCTTTGTCTCGCGCCAGATGGACAGGCGCGAGACGAACCCGTTTTTCAGCACCATCGTCGAGGCGTTCGCCATGGCGGTGCCGGCGTATCTCGCCGCGGGCTTCCATCTGGTCGACTATATCGACTTTGTCATCATCGGCACCTTAATGATCTTGGTCCCCGGCCTTCTCATCACGACCTCCATGCGCGACATCATTTACGGCGATACGAACTCCGGCATCAACCGCATCGTGCAGGTGCTTCTCTCGGCGTTCGCCATCGCGCTCGGCACGGCGGCGGCATGGCGCGTCACGTCTGGCGTATACGGGATGACGGTCGCGTCCGGCTCAGCGAGCTATCCCGCCTGGGCACAGGCCGTGATGATCTTCGTCGCCTGTACGGGCTTTTTCATCCTCTTCAATGTGCACGACTGGGGCAGCATTCTCTGCGCGCTCGGCGGCGTGTTCACATGGATGACGTACCTGCTCTGCCGTGATCTGGGCATGAGCATTTACAGCATGAATTTCTTCGCCGCCGTCGTCTCGGCGCTGTATTCTGAGCTTATGGCGCGCTCGCGCAAATACCCCGTCACGTCGTACCTCGTCATCTCGCTCCTGCCGCTGGTGCCGGGCGCGGGCATTTACTACACGATGAGCCTCGGCCTGGGCGGCGATGTGCAGGCCGCGGTGCACAAAGGACTTGAGACCGCGGGCGTCGCGGGCAGCATCGCCGTGGCGATCCTGCTGGTGTCCACGATCTTCCGCCTCGTCACCGCGCAGAACGGGAAAAGCAGAAAGTAGTGTTCGAAAAGTAAAAACTGCCGCCCGTTTGGGCGGCAGTTTTTTATTGCAGTGCGTCAATGTAAGCGTTCAGCGCGGCAAAATCGCCGCGGGGATAGGCGTTCAGGTCGCGGTTTTTCGCGTTGATGAGACAGTCGGTCAAAAGAAAGACATCCATCCCGACCTCGCGTGCAGCCATGTCCTCGGTCGCGTCGTTGCCGACCATCAGGCACTCCTCCGGCTTGACGCCGAGCGTGCGCGCGACCTCGAGGTAGTAAGCAGGATTCGGCTTGCAGAAGGTCGAGGCCTCGTAGGTCGTGTAAATTTCAAAATCCTCCGGCACAAGGCCCGCCCAGCGGATGCGGTTCTCCGTCGCCATGTGGGGAAAGATCGGATTCGTCGCCAGCGCAACGCGGTAGCCGCACTCTTTGAGCTTATGGACCGTCTCCACCGACGCGGGATTAAAGCCGCAGATGTCGCGCGCGGCGTTGAACTCATTGGCGTAGAAATCCTCGAAAAGGCCCTGGTCGCTTTGGCACTTTTCCTCGCCGTAGATCGCCGCGAACTTCTTCCAGAAGGCCTGCTCGTTCGTGCAGCTGCCGTCGTTTTTGACCATGGCCGCCGTGCCCGCCCAAATGGCGTCGACGAGGGATTTGGGCTCGTAGCCGTAGGGCGCGAGCTTTTTGGCGAGGAACTTGAAGTATCCGGTCGTGAACGCCTCCTGATCCATCGGCAGCAGCGTCCCGTCCAGGTCGAATAAAATGGTCGTGATGTTCAATGCGAGTCTCCTTAGGGGTAAATTACGGCAGCAGCGTTCCGCTGCGCAGGTCGATCTTGAGCGTGACGGTCGCCTGACCGGCACTGTCCGTCCGGCGGGCGGAGAGCGTCAGCACACCGCCGCTGAGCATGGGCGCGTTCTCGCTGTCCTGACAGTCAAAGTAGTATTCGCCGTCAGAAAAGAGCTCTTGTGCCTTGATCGTCACCGCCGCCCCGCCGCTTCTGCGGTAGACGAAGGTCGCACCGGCCAGATTGGAATAGGGAACGCCCGCGTACTCAGACTTGTCCGCGCCGTAAAAATACGTCTTCTGCACCAGCGCGGCAGACGGCGCGGAGCTTGCAAGCAGCGCGTCCTCGAGCTCGGGCCGGAACTGCTCGGCCGAACGGATGCTCAGGCCGCTTTTGGCGTCAAAGTGATACTCCCAGCCAAACTCCTCCACGGCAAAGCGCCACGTGAGCGGGAAATAGGTCACGCCGCGGAAGTTAAGCAGCGGGTACGGCTCGGCGGAATTGTCGAGGCATTTGCCCTTGTCCACCGTGTTGACGGCGATCTGATAGTCAGCGACGGTCGCCTTGGCGGTCACGGTATTTTTACTGGTCGCAGGCGTGTCGGTCCACGTGTCCTCGCTCGCGTCGCTGTAGCCGACAAACAGCGTGCCCTTGGGCTCGGTCTGATACCAGTTGCTCTTGAGGTGCAGGAAGCGCGAGGCGTGGTAGGTCATGGGGAAATACGTAATATCGCGGTAGACGATCAGCGGATATTCGCTGTGCGCGCTGTCGATCTTGGTATCGTTGAGCGTAACGGCAAACGTCGGGAGCGTGACAGTGACGGTTTTGCCCTTGTCCGCCGCCAGCGCGGAGCTCTGCAGCAGCAAAAGCAAGGCGAGCATAAGAGTCAAAAACTTGCAGCGTTTCATACGGCATTCCTCCTGAGTATTGATAAGAGAATTTTACCATGATTTTCAGAGCGCGTCAATTCGTACGGCCCCGGGAAAGAGCAAATGAAAAGAGACAGCTCAAAAGCTGTCTCTCTTTTTTGGTGCCTCGTCGGGGATTCGAACCCCGGACACCCTGCTTAAAAGGCAGGTGCTCTGCCAACTGAGCTAACGAAGCATATTCTATTCCAAACCACCGAAGCGGTAAAAATCTGGCAGGGATGGCTGGACTCGAACCAGCGAATGAGGGAGTCAAAGTCCCTTGCCTTACCGCTTGGCTACACCCCTATTGGGAAGAGAGGGCTGGGGCCAAATCCCATCCCTCTCTTTTTGTGGGGTGGGTAAAGGGACTCGAACCCTCGACACCCGGAACCACAATCCGGTGCTCTAACCAACTGAGCTACACCCACCACATATTCTGTATCCGTGCGATATTTGCTGCTTTGCTGAGGGGCGCCTTGTAAATGGTACGCCAGGAGGGATTCGAACCCCCGGCCTACTGCTTAGAAGGCAGTTGCTCTATCCAACTGAGCTACTGGCGCGAATTGAATGGAGCAGGTGACGGGAATCGAACCCGCATCCCCAGCTTGGAAGGCTGGTGCCCTAGCCATTGTGCTACACCTGCATGCGCCCTCCGCAAAAATCGTCAGCTCTGTTATAATAGCATCAGTGTCCCGTTTTGTCAACGTTTTTTCAGAATTTTTCTGCGCTTTTTTATGTTATCTGAGTAGAGCGCGCAAAAGCCTTGCACCGTCAGCACTTTCCGGCCGCGCGAACGCGCCGCACAGCCGCTCAGGATGCCACTGCACGGCAAAGACGGGGAGCGTCCTGTGGCCGACGGCCTCGACCGTACCGTCCTCCGCGCAGGCGAAGACCTGAAGCCCCGTCCCCAGCCGCCAGACGGCCTGATGGTGTGCACTGTTGACCGTGCAGCGCGTGCCGTACAGCTCGCGCAGAAGGCCCGGCGCGGTGTTGATGGCATGCAGCCGGTCAACGCCGTCAATTTGACTGTGGCCCTCGATGTGCTGACGCAGCGTGCCGCCAAAATAGACGTTGAGGACTTGCAGCCCGCGGCAGATGCCGATGACAGGCTTTCCCTCGCACAGGAAGTTGTCAATCAGCGTGAGCTCACGCGCGTCGCGTGCTTCGTCGAGATCTTCCGAGCCGTTCAGTGCTTGACCGTAAAAGCGCGGGTGCATGTCGCCCCCGCCAGGCAGCAGCAAAACGTCCGCGTTCTCCGGCGTTTCGGCGAGCGGCGCACCGACCAGCGCGAGCGCATTTTCGTAATTTTTCAGGCGTACCGATAAATAGACAGTCTTCATACGCACAGAATATGCCCCGAATGCGAAAAAAGACCTTGCAAGACGCAAAAAGTTATGGCATAATAGTTTGGCTGATAACAGCGAACTGAATATGCAGCGGTATCGAAGTGGTCATAACGGGGCTGACTCGAAATCTACTCCCGTTAGAGCCACCACAGAATCTCCAATCCCTTGTGTTTCAAGCACTCAACGGCTTTTATTGAAGTTCATATTTTTGCTTGTTCTATCCTGTTTTTCTATCCTATTCCTGACCTTGTTTTTTTCGAGGATTTAGGATAGAATAGGGGTCGACATATTCGGAGGGCTATCGAAGAGGTCATAACGAGAACGACTCGAAATCGTTTGGCCGGTGTTGAGCCGACCCGTGGGTTCGAATCCCACGCCCTCCGCCATAGAAGCTATCAACCTCGGTTGGTAGCTTCTTTTTTATACCCCGAGATGGAAATTGCTTTCCATTGCGCTTGCAGATGTGAGCTTTGATGAGTAATCAAGGTGCGCGTAGATATTTGCTGTGGTTGAAAAATCGCTATGTCCTAACCATTCTTGAATATGTTTCATGGGGACACCGCTGGCCAGCAGGAGGCTCGCACAGCTATGTCTGAGATCATGAAAGCGGATTTTGCGGAAGCCGTTCCGTTCCAGCAGTTTAGGAAACTGTGATGTAATATAGTTCGGCTTGAACCGATCCCCAATATCATCTACGCAAATATATTCAAGGAATTCTCTGTTATAGGAACGTCCACATAGCTTTTGATTTCTTTCCTGTTGAGCCTTTACCGCAAGCAGCTTTTCATGAAAGTACGGTACAAGCGGGAGCGTTCTACGGCTGGACTTTGTTTTTGTCGTATCCTTTGCAACGATTACACATTTACCATCCAAATTGCAAGAAGTTACGGTATGGCTGATTGTAATGGTGTTTTGCTCAAAATCAATGGCGCTCCATTTTAAGCCAACGATTTCACTTCGACGCAAGCCATAAAATGCACCGAGAAGAACCGGCAATTCCAATTTTGTGCCTGCAACGGCTTCAAAGAGTTTGTTCAACTCATCCCTATCGTAAAAGTTGCCGTAAAATTTGTCCTGCTTTGGCCGCTCAACCTTGTCAGCGGGATTGCTCGGAATCATATCGTTCTTGACGGCGTATTTGAGTGCCTTATGGATATTTGCGTGATAATGAATCACAGACGACGCCTTTACCCGCTGTAATTGCTCCTGATAAAACATTTGAATGTCATGTGCCTGCAAATCCCGTAAGAGTATTTTCTTCTTTCGGAAGTATGGTGCAATAATTGACTTCACAGCATTTACATACGAAGAATAAGTCGGTATGCTGACGGTTGATTTTACAATCTCAAGCCATTGTTCCATGAAGTCTGCAAATAGCACATCGTCACCAGCTTTGGCATTGGCATATTTTCTCCGTTCTTCCATGAGCATCTGTTCTGCGCGTTTTTTATTGCCCTTGATCGTTAAGCCTGTCGAGATCCATTTGGGCTTTCTTCTTCCTGCTGAATCTGTCAGGTTTAGAATGATGTAATAATAGCCATTTTTCTCATGCAGATGGCCCGCTACCATGTTAATCCTCCTTTCACACAAATCGGAGGCCATAGGATTTCTGCTGTCGGCCTCCTTATAGTATCACCTGTCACCCAGCAATGCAAAAAACACAGCCTTAGATAAGAAAGGCCCGTTTCATTCCGGTCGGATTACTTGCAGATATTCCAACAAATTGATTTTCGGAATGCGATATGCGCGGCCTATTTTCAAGAAACGAATCTGGCCAGTCTGTAATAGCTTGTATCCAGTCTTTTTGCCAATTGACAAAGCCCTGCACATCTCATCAATAGACATTACATCAGGGTAATCATTTAGCATAAAACGAATTGCATTTTTTCGCATGACTACCTCCTATAATTACTTTTGATTTAATGAAAGCGACAAAACCGGATGGCCGCTGGCAGCAGCCCACGGGAATCTCACCCCGGCCCATGCTGATGGGTGCGCCGCGCAATGCTTTGAGGGCGTTCAACGCGGGAGTATCGTTAGCTGAACGGAGGTCATGGCCATCTGTGATGCCACACACAGATGCAAACTGGCTGAATCGCTCGCCTAAATCCTCCTTTCCGTGCGGATCATGGCGCGCCATTTGCTGGGCTTTGCTCCGTTCAGGTTCGTTATCCGGTTGCCTATGAAATTTTCAAGGTACAGCAGATCCGCGCTTTCGGGCGCGTGTGATATTTGGCTGTGGATCAGCCGGGAAAGGCTCCTATCGGGTGATAAGAACCTTTCCTCGCGGATGCACGAATGGCCCGTTGCAGAAGCGTGGAAAGGGGGACACGCTCCTGCACGAGCTACTATGGGTTTTAGGCTGTTTTGTTTACCTTGAAGTCAAGAATCTTGGTAATCAGCTTGGTTCGCATCCTGCATACCTTTTCTTCATCGAGGCAAAGGTGCGGAACACCGTTTTCGTCATACAGGGTTCTGGTTGCTAGAGCCGCAATATAACGCTCATAGTGCTTCAGCACAGCATTGATCGCGTCCACATTGCCGGACGCTGCCGCTTCGATGGTCGAGTAAGGCAGCAGAGATGCAGCGGCATTACTCAGATTGCGCGCCATCTTCAGTAACCTCCATTTCTTTTTTCAATTCCTTGAGCGACTGAGCGCGTTTGTATTGCACGGTGCGGCGTACCATGTTCAGCTTGTCCGCAATTTCCTGATCGGTCATATCAAGGAAAAAGGCAAGCAAAACAATGTCACGCTTATCATCCGGCAGCACCGTCAGGGCATTAGCAAGATCTTCGTTTTCGATTGCCACATCATAGCCCCGCACATGAAAATGCGTCTGCTCGGACGGATACTCGTCCAGCACATACATTTGGCGCTCCTGCTCCTCTGACAGCTCCGAAAGGGATACCTCATGGTTGGAACGCCACGCGATATGACGCTCATAATCGCGTGCTTCTTCGCGCAGAACCTTCCTGCAAAAGCTGTCGAACTGATGTCTAACGGTTTTCTTTTGGGATGGTGTCAGCTCCAAGAGTTGTTCACCTCCTCTCATGCACCGAGAGGTCGGCTTTCTTCCCCTTTCGCTTCTATCCCGAATGGAAGGTGCGGTTTTGGCAAAGCTAGGACAAAATTTTCAAAAAAATTTCCAACAGCAAAATTAGCCGTTGGAAAGAGCGCCTATAGGATTTTTCGCAAGGCAAAACGATACAGTCCTCATACCTAAAAGATTCCAATTAGCAAAAAGGCCTTGGTTACCCCAAGGTCTTTTTGCTAATTAAATTGAGCGCAGCATTTTATACTTTAGGACTGCTATAAAGTTACCTGTTTATAGAAACTTATTAATAATAAACTTCGCCAGAATACGAGGTCTTACTTTCAACAAGGCCGCCTCTTGAATTGTAAACTTTCGCAGTAGCGGCTACACGATAGTTATACTTACTCGCCACGCGATATGATCCTTTCACGAACGCATCCACGCCGCCTTGCTCAGTCCACGTCTTAATGGTCTTCCAAGTTCCATTTTTTTGTTGCAACTCAACCACAACTGTTACGGTGTAATTATCCCTGACCGAAGCTGATCCCTCACAACTTGCGTAGCCATTACTGCTAATAGCAAGATCAGCGGTGACATCTTCCAATCCAATGTATAGCGGAGCAACCACATCCGAATAGTCAATCGCAGCCACAGGCAAGGCCATTAACGACGCTACCACACTCAGCGTCAACATAATAGTCACTAATCTTCTAAATCTCATTTTGACCTCCAAATTTTGTCTATTTTTGCAGCGCCCGGAACAATAGATGCCGCCATACAGCAAGTGCAACATAAAAAATAAAAAGGAAGAGAAAAATCTCTTCCTTTTTATCGAATCTCGACACTCTCCGAAATGCGAAGCATATCTTCTTTTGAAATGTTATATCCTGTAACTCTAACGATCCAGCCTTTTTCCATATCTGTCCAAAGCACAGTTATTTTATCGCCGTCCTCAGTTTCCATCTGATAAACGGTAGCCTCATTACCCTGAACCGTAGCAGGCTCTTCAGTTGCCCCCTCAGTATCAAAACTGTACGAACGACTCTTAGATATCGACGTAGCTGCAACATTAAGGTTTTCGCCGTTTTCTCCCTCTGCCCTAATAATCATTCTGCTCTCATCAAACTCTTCAAACTCAGTTTGGTACCCATCTGGCATCCACAAAATACTCATCTCGCGGGTTTCTGCACCATTAGTAATGCCATTAAAGCGAATCTCACCATGGTCATCAAACATTTCCACAAGAACAGTTAGCGTCTGAGCGCGGAATGACGGAGATGCTGCAAACGCTGTGGTAAATAGCAGCATCATAATCAAAGTAGCTGCCGAGATCACTCTAAAAACTCGCACCGCTCCACGTCTCGCAGATATAAAGTTTTTCTTTCCGAATTCAGTCCTAATTGTGCGAATACAGCGCTCATCCAACTCCCTTGGAATTTCTGCCGACGGATCGCGTTTAAGCTGTTCATTAAGCTCCTGCAGCTTTTCGCCTTCCGTCTCAGCTACATCTTCCATCATCAATGCGAATAAAGCATCTTCGTATCGTTCTACCAGCTTTTCATGATGGGTCATTCTAAGCTCCCCCCTTCTCCTGCATCGAACATAATACCTTTCTTCTGACTCGAGTTAATTTCATTCGAATACTCCCCGGCGCACAAGATAGCAACTCCGACAACTGCCTGTCATCATATCCAAGAAAATACTTCCCCTCTAGCAGTAACCGTTCATTCGGTTCCAACTCATCAATCGCCTCGCGCAAACTTCTCTTGGCTTCTCGATCCATAATAATATCAATTATAGAATCAGGCTCTATGATACTCTCTTCGACTGATTCTGTAAATGATGTTATATTCTGGGCATCTCTCTTCTGCCGCCGCAGTATATTGATGGCCGTATTGCGTACAGTAGTTACAACATAGCTGGTCAATACTGGTTCTTCTAACGTGCGAAGCAGTTCGATCCGACTCATAAGTTTCAATAAGCTCTCTTGAACAGCATCCTCACATTCCTGTATATCCATCAGGTACTTCTTTGCTGTGAAAAGCATCAGCCGATCATACTTCTTGTATATCTGTGTGATAAACTCCTGACTCGTTGGTGCTGCCCTATCACTCAAGCTGTGATTCATCGTGCGACTCACCCCTATTTGCTCCTTTGAGCCTCAACCGTTCTCTCTATTATTGATAAGACAATATCTATCAATAGTCGCAACAGGCACTCAGCCCCGCGCTGCTCCCCCATTTAACTTTTCGTTTCAAAAACTATGGTAAATCTAATTTATAACACGTGAATATTACAATTTCAATTCTTTTCTTAAAATATAAGCCGATGAGAAATCAGAAAATATATAATTCAAACATCAAGTGCAATTTCTTAGAGGAGTGGCTTATATGGCTCATTTGGGAGAACTCATTGCCGAATTGCGGCAAGATAGAGGGCTAACTCAAAAGGAACTAGGAGATATCCTCTGTGTTTCCTCTGGAACAATTTCAAACTATGAAAACGGTGTGCACCTCCCGGATGTTGATAAGGTCATTGCTCTTGCAAACTACTTTCATGTCACAACCGACTACCTGCTCGGTCGCACCTCGTCTAATCTCCCTGTTGAGTTATTGCAGCAAGCCATCACCAATGAAAAGACTCTCGGTGATGTGATGGCATCATTTGCTAAATTACCAGCTAATCGTCAAGCTGCGCTCAGCTTAATCATCTCTGACATGGAAGTCCGGCAAATGATCGACACATATAGCAAAACAGGTGACAGCAAATGATTCCAATCCCAGCAAGTATCCTAGCAATCGAAAACGAAAGTGATCGAGATTTTATGGAGAACATTTTCTTCTCCTATCAGCGACTCATATATCACGAAATTGGTTCAATACTAAACGATCCATGGTCTAAGGATGACATTTTTCAGACCGTCATCGTTCAGCTTATTAATAACATTGATACACTGCGTCCTATGCCAGCCAAAGTGCTTACCTCTTACATTGCAACATCCGCAAGAAATGCAGCTCTGACCCATATTCGAAATATCAGCCGACGGAAAGAAGTCCTCGCCGACGAATTTGATAATAACTACGTTGATGCCGATCACGACACCGATCCTGAATTCATCCTGCTAAAATCCGAAGAAATCAACTCTTTCGCAAAAGTCTGGGATGAACTCGGCGATAAGACTAAATTTTTGCTCAGCAGCCGATATATTTTAGAAAAGAGCTACGCTGAAATTGCCAGCGATCTCAATGTAAAGCCAGAAAGCGCGCGTATGGCGCTGACCCGCGCAAGGCGAGCTGCTCTGGCACTTTCTAAAAAAAGCCACACATAATTTCTTATTGATATTTCAACATGCCTTTTTTGATTGGAATTGGCAAAATTCGAGCTTGGAAAGTGCTCCTCTCAAAACTTTTATGGAATGCTAATAACGCAGTAATGACAATCGCCCTGCCAGTATTTACGCTGACAGGGCGATTTTATATGCCATCAGCTTTGGCACATTAGAGACTCACACTAATCGCAACATTACTCAGGCAAATTGCTCTTAGAATCCATTGTATTTGAAATATTGGAATTGAATGAGATAACTACTGTAGCCAAGGAGTTGGTTTTCTCGCCGTCTCCAACCAACTTCAATATTCAAATTCACTCTTCGCTTAGACTTCTAAGGGATAGTAGCCGTAATGGTACGAAGAAACGGCCCATCAATAAGCACTTCCCCACCTAAATACTCTGCATCTGCGCCAACAATCCCCGAAAAAGTAGCAGTAACTTCCACTCCAGAATCATATTTGTTTCCTGTATAGTCGATCCAGGTAATTGTTTTACCAGGCGTATTATTGCTTTCAGAATATGGCACTACGCTCCCGTGATCAGGATCTGTCGATGTATTGTATTCGACATAGCCATTTAATCCATTTAGAATTGGAACCGTAGTAACTGCAACTATCTGAAATCCAAGTCCTTTACTTTTAAGATACAAAATATTAGTTCTTACATTGACAGGATATACTACCGTTGTTTCTGACGCCGACCTCGTTTGATCTGTCATATAAACAACAAACTCCTCCGTCGCAATTATCTCCGCTTCATCTTGGTCTAAATTTGTTGCACCTACCGGCATGCAAAAAGTCTCCAAAATGCAGCACATCAATGCAATTATAGAAAGCACACGTTTCTTCATTTCTTTCTCTCCTTATCTTGGTTTAGTCACAATATATGTTGTTACCTCTCCGCTCCCAATGACGGCATCTTCTAAATCTGTTGCTTCAAATCTATCACTTCCGAGGGCATTATTGTTTCCCCAAAAAGTCACACACAAAACAGCAAATAGGAAGACAATTACAAGGAGAATTTTTTTCATTTTTTCACCTCCACCATTTTTATTGCCTCATGCTTTGGGTTGCATTTTTCAAAGCAAATAGTTCTTATTGTTTTTCTCTAATACTTGCACTTTTTTAAATCATTAGACTCACCTCCTCTTATTATTAAAAGACATTCATTTCTCAATTTTGCAACAACAAATCAGAAGGTCTGCAATTCTTCTTTTGACGCTATATTCAAGAAAGATGTTACGACTACAGAATATCGTTTTGTTTCGTATATCGGTTCGTGTTGCAGTTTTAAATTCCTACCGTCTTATATCTACGAAGCTCTATCACATCAGTGACTCCTACAGACATTTAACATTACTCAGGTGTATTGCCTTCAGGATCATGGAATTGAATATAGAGCAATTTGAGGCACCAAACCAACTGAATGCCAAAACACCCTGAAGTAACTCCATCGATCTGATAACTGCTAATTTGGGGTGCAAGGTAAGTAACAACCGGAAAGCACACAAAGAAAGCGACAAAATCGAATTTCTTTTCAATTGTCGTTGTTTCCTTGCCGGCGATATAAAAGTTGCGAATCCTCTTTAGCACCCACAAGGAGAATACCCAAATAGCAACTGAGACTGCCGTTCCGTAGTATTCTGGTAATGGATCATAGATTGATATCAGGAGTCCTACAATTGATGTTATAAGGATAACCGAAGTTACCACTTTGGAATGTAGTTGAAGAATTGTGTTCATAATGCCACCTGAGTTATTTTTCATGAAGGATGAATTCGGAACTATCCTTTAAAGTTGTCGAGTTCTCAGATTCGTACAGCTCATACTTTAAGCAAGACCATCGGTCAACAACGACGCGTTTGGAAGGATCAAGGCTATCCACCTGATACTCAAAAAACGCTTTTTCATTATATTCTCCCTTTCAGATATTCATGATTGATATATCGGTTTTTGTTAGGGACAAATGGTCTTTAACCATAATAGCCGGTTTTATAGCAATTCAATGTTTCTATGCAGCGGAGATTTAATTGTAACCCATCGGTCTCACCTTCACTTCATAAAATCACAACTTCTCTGCTTTCATAATATAAAGACAATTTCCTTGACATTTTGCAACAAAGTATTCTTCTTTTAAGAACATCTAATCCGAAAACAATATAGCTTTATCTGTCAAGAAACTATTAGGTAGCGCGGTTTCTTGATAAGCCGAAAGGCTCTCATATCGATGTTCCGATATGAGAGCCTTTCCTTATATTTTTCAAATCGTAGTTTGCTCAGGTTCCGTCTTATCACCCGTATAATATAGATCTACTATCTATTAATCTCATTCTCGTCCTCGGCGGCCATCTCGGGTTTGTAGAAAAGGATAAGTGCTAAAACCTCATCAATTACGTATAGCGAGCAGAGAACCGTAAGCGGAGAACCATACCTAAATGATACACTGTCACCAAACATGATGCCCAAAGACGACGGAAGAATAACAGCAATAAACCCTATCGTCCGAAAAACTTTCTTAAACTTGACAAACTGAGGGGCTTGCTTCTCTTCCAAAATTGAATACGGCTTGGCATAGAACTCCCGCAGGCAGATAGCGATAACGCAATAGATGATTATCTCTTTATAATTATGGGCAAAAAAGGCAAACCAAACAGCACTGCAGATTGCGAAAATCAGAATTATAATTTGTACGCTTTTTTTCTCTGCCAAGGTATTATATGAGCGATTAGACATATCGTCCCCCCTGCATTTCCTTAGACTCTAAAAACAACACCTCTGCTACTTAGCGCAAAGTATAAGTAATCTCTCTGATGTTGCACTTCTCAGGGCTGGAAAAATTAATTTCTACGATCTGCTGCCTTAAATCCACATATACCCTGCCGGTCCCTAAGTGCTTCTTATAGCGGATCTTGTTCTTGTAAGAAAAAATATATGTTCCTGCATCTGCATTGTCAATGTTATTTTCCCGAATAAGTGTGCTGACAATATCCGTAATATTATCAGTCTTTTCGATTTGACCACCTGCGATATTTCCGAGCACACCCCAAATTACATCTTCCATATCCTGAAATCTTTTGGACTCCTCTGCTGTAACTGTAAAGCTCGAAGCAAATGTCCAGTTAGGATCTGTCTCGGTGTAATAGGTAAACCTGCTGGAATTGGGCTCAGCCTCCGCAGCATTTACAGGAAGGCAAACAGCAATACACATAACGAAAGCGAGGAGTAATGACGTTAAACGCTTTTTCATTTTAGGGGCTCCTTTCAAAGTAAGTAGTTCTTATCAGTTTCTATAAGACTCTCTAGAAGGAACTCTTTTTGAATCATTAGACTCACCTTCTAGACTTTATCTGCACACCTCCTTTTATAATCATAAGACACTTATTCGTCTATTTTGCAACAACAAGTCGAACGAGTTTGGAGGCCTTTATTATGAAGGAGATACGCTTGTTGTTAATGTTATCGCGTCTCAGAAAGCAACATCTCTCAGGCCCCAGCTTGCTCAAAAGGCACCCGAAGATATTGACGTGGAATACCGCACAGTCACGTACTCCCTTTCTGAGTTGGAGCGCATAAAGAATTTCCTTACAGGATATATGTCTGATTATAGCATCATGATGCTTGATGCAAACGAAATTACAAATCAAGTGGATATTAGTCTAAAAGACTATAGCGACGATAATATTGAATCCATTAAGGCCGCAGTTTTAAGTCACGGTGGAAAGACGGATTATCTGAATTTTATCGATGACAGTAATAAAGTGATTCGTTCGACTGTAGGCTATGAAACGGATAACAACGCTTCGCCTTTCTCGCTTTATGGCGGAAATCCTGCTTCTTTTACAGCAAAGGCATCTACTACACGATATCTTACGGGTGGCAAAATTCTTATTGGAAATGGATATTATACGCTCGGCCCTGCTCTTTCAGCTTCGAAAGCATATTCAGCGGGGCACGGATTTAGCGGAACAGTTGATGTAAAAGATACTATGGGCACGAAGATTGGAAGTGCTACGTGCAACTTTGGGACTTTGTCTGGCGATTGGTCTAAAATCACGCCGTATGGCGGCGAATTTTTCCCTGTCGTGGCGAAGGCGACCCCAATCGCTGGGAAACAGGTTTATATGTTGGGAGCAACATCTGGAGAGACTACAGGCAAAATTACCAGAACAGGTGTTTCTATCCAGTTTTCTCCGTATGCGCCTTTAACGGATATGTGTGAAGGAAATTACGAATGCAACCCTGGCGATAGTGGAGCAGGATTATTTGACAGTGGAGCCAAGGATGTCCTCACGGCTTCATCTAACGCAAAGACTTATGGAATCCAAAGCTCAGGATTTTTTGAAAATGGCAAATGGGCTGGATTCAGCTATTTTACGCCAATTTCTAATGTATCGTGACAAGAGAAATGCAGGTAACTAACCTCTAAATTGTCTTGCCGATTGTAAGCTCAGTAAAATACCCATAAGCCATAATCTTAAAAACAGTCTCAAGGCCCTACCATATCTGGGTAGGGCCTTTTCTGTTCAACTACTCGCCGTAGTATTGTGGCCTACCGACGGAGGTAAAGCCCTCCTTGCCGGTAATGACCACATTGTTATATCCACTGGCGCAGTGGATGATGAGCAATTTGCCGTTTGCGCCCCTGCCGCCAACAATGCCCACATGGGAATTATCCGGGTAGAACACCAGGTCGCCGGGCTGAGCGTTCTCCCAACTGATATCAGTACAGTAGCTGTGCTGCTTGAACAAATTGACAATGGTTCGCTTGAGGTTAGTGATCCTTGTGCATACTGGCTAGTAGAAGGATGGAGAATTGCGTACTTTGCAAGAGTCAATGGAACCGACGAAGACGCGCTAATTTCATGGCTTGAAAATGATAGCCATACTGTTACTCGGAACAGCTTTCAAGCCTTTTGGGTTGTTGCTAAATAAATGAAGTGTAAGATTAAGACAAAGCTTAATCGAAAGGGAGGGGCAAAAAGCTCCTCCCTTTCGATTAAAACCGCTGTTTTCAATCTTGCCATTATGCAACTAAAGCGAAATGCTTATTACCTAAAGCGCTTTCACAGAAAACTTATTATTGGCTGATTCAATGCTATAGTGTTTAGCCATAACAACAGTACCGAGTTATCCTACAAAAGCAAATGTTATGGCATCTAAAGTGCAAAGACATACAGCCCCCAATTACAGCGCAAAAAGCAGCCCCGAAGAAAGGAGTCCTTTCTCCGGGGCTGCTTTGATACATCCCGCACTTCGCATCCATAGCAAAAGCAAGGTCGCTTTCATACCCTTGCCTTTGAAAAGTAACCTGTCCAGAAATAGGAGTAGCAAAATATTCGATAAAATTAGCTAAGTTTACTACCAAACGATACCCCTATCAATATACCTGGAATGATAAACACGCCTGCATTTTTTGAAATCCATATCAATTGACTCACATAACTCCCTGCGCAGTAAAATACGAGCATCACACAATACGCAAGTATGATAATGGCCCCAAGGCCCAGGCAAATATTCGCCGCTTTTTGACTTTTCTGAGCACGGAAAAAAGTTACTGCTATAACAATTCCGATACAGAGCCAAAGTGCCGGTTTACCCCCCAAAGCATTTATAAGTTCTATTTCAGTAATCCTATATTGTGGTGACTGGAGTGGTTGAAGTTCAAAATGGACATACAATCCCAGTCCGATTGACATCACAATAACAAGGCCGCATAGCCAATAGATAACCTTTTTGCTTTTCATAGAATAATTCTCTGACTTTCCCTGTTAAATATTACTCTCATTACACCATGTTATTGAAAAGGTTATTAGTCAAGGTAAACGACCATCTTCTAGATGTTCCCATTAGGTAATTCACCGTCAAATTGGCTCCCATAACCGCAAGGACATCAGGAACTACATAATCTGTAAAACCAGTGCTGATGTCAAAATAATTGTTAACAGAGATATCTGTGACGCTCTGTGTAGTAGGACTGGGGAATGTTCCCGAACAACCATAGGATAGTTTTGCGGACTCCACCGATACTTTTTGAGCGCTAATTTCCCAGTACCCCGACACTCGAGTTAAAAGATATTCCGTCGGCGTGTTTCTATGCGTATAGTGAATAGTCAAATAAACAGTTGAGGCAGCAGCGCCATCATGATCGCTTTCAGTCGTCGAGCCATTCGCATGCGGTGATACCGGCAAATCATATCGATATGTTGCACTACACGCGTCGTTAGCCGCTCGGCTCATCGGGGCCACGGACACAAGCACTCCCTTGATCGTATATTCTTTGCCATCATCCGTTCTCAAAATCCCCATCATCTCAGGTACGTTCTCTACATTTACGCCATCATTTTCTTTTGCAAATGTCTGTACACACAGCGATAAGCACATTACCATTGCAAGTATCAGGCTGATAATTTTTTTCATTTTGAAACTCCTTTCTTCAGCACACCGTAATCCTAATCTTCTGATTCTTAATATACTCTCAATGCTGCATCGGCATCGCCTCCCCTTTTTTAACAGCAATAACGCTTCATCTGCTATTTATAAATAAAGACGCTCGCACGCATATTTTGCAACACAAAACTAGAATTTTTTCTTAGCAGGTGATTCATTTACTCACCATCACTTCACCACTTGAACCAGCACTTTCTAATGTTATACAGATGTTCCTCTTGATTTTCTTTATAGTAAGCGCTACGCTTTTAATAAAGATCTTTGTAAGTAGGTGAATAAAATGATTATGAACATGAACAGTTTCTTTGCTGCGCACAGTGACCTAGATGTCGATGCACCGCTATACAGAATTATGCTCAAGAAGCACTTAGAGCAGTTGTTACGGACAAATACGCTATACTTCCGAAAAGTTGCTTTGTGGGACGACACATGGGAAGTACCATCAAAGTTTTGGAAAAGCACAGGAAAAGATGTAAGCTACTCAAAAATAGAGTTGGCGAATATTTCTCAAAAAGATTTGTACGGAACTTGCTGGACTGATGATATAGATTCTGATGCGATGTGGCGAATCTACTCTTACTATAAGGATGGCATCGCTATTCAGACAACAATCAGGAAGTTGTTTCAATCAATAGACTTTTCTGCATTTCTAATCGACCCGAATTTTGTAGACGGTTTCATTGGCCCTGTCAGATATGAAAATATAGATGGCAACGTATTTTTTGATGATAAATCATATCAATACCCAGAATATATGGTTCCTTCGTATATTAAGCGCAACGCATTTGCGCATGAAAAGGAAATTCGCTTTTTACTTTGTGCCCCAAATTATCTAGAACTCCACCCAACAAATGAATTGGGAATAACTTCTGACTCATCAGGGTTGCATTTGCCTTTGTTAGGAAATGGTTTCATTGAAAAGCTCATACTCGATCCAAGATTAACAGAAGAAGAAGTTCCTGAGTTTCACCACGCTCTCGACGCATATGGCATTAATATGGAAAAGTCATCGCTGTATGCTGTTCCCACATCTACCTGCAACCTTTTGCTTTCAAAAGATCAATGTCAACCATACTATCCAAATGGCCGTCAGTGCTGGGACATGAAAAGAAGAGATTTTGTAACTGGTAAGAAAAGCGTCCCCTAACCGGGGGCGCTTTCCTTGCTCATAGCAATTCCTATACCACACTCTATATCGCACAATCTCATGCGCAATAAAAGCATCTCATCTATCTACTCGCCGTAGTATTGTGGCCTACCAACCGAGGTAAAGCCCTCTTTGCCGGTAATGACCACATTATTATAACCGCTGGCGCAGTGGATGATCAGCAGCTCTCCGTTTGCGTCCCTGCCGCCAACGATGCCCACATGGGAATTATCCGGGTAGAACACCAAGTCACCGGGCTGTGCGTCCGCCCACGAAATATCGGTGCAATAGCTGTGCTGCATGGTGGCTCCACCGCCGTGGCCGATGACATAGCTGCCGCCAGACTGATTGTAGAACACCCAATCGACAAAGCCACTGCAATCTAAACCGTAGGGCCGGTAAGTACCGGTGGTGGAGCTGCCTGCCGCCGTGACCTGCCGCAGCTCGCCCCACCGGGCGTCCCAGCCGATCACAAGGGATTTTCCTCCCCAAAAATAATTCACCTTGCCGACAAGAGAACAGGCGGCGCGTACCACCGCTTCGCGCTCCGGTGACAGATCCTCCGGCAGACTGCGGATAAGCGCTGCCGTGTCCCCGCTGACGGAGTACGCATCCTCGATCAGCTCCCGCAGGAGGTCTCGCTGCTCCAGCAGCTCGTCCAGTGCCGCGATCTGATTGCGGTTGAAATGATACGCGGTCTTCATCTCCTCTGCCGTTTTTGCGGTAATGGTGATATAGAGGTTTCTTTCCGTCCAGCCATCGTCGTCACCGCTGCCGGGGTGGTCAATGACCTCAATGCGGTGGGCTATGGTAGTCATATCCCAAAAGACCGCTTTCAGGCGCGCAATGCGGTCGGCATCCATGGTAGCCACGTCCGCGGCGTCCACATCGTCGCTACCCGCCACCTTCACCGCGAACACCGCCAGAACTTCCACCCAATCGGCAGACTGCCCGGTCACGGAGATGGAGTCGTAGCTGTCCGCTGTTTGCAATTCCTCCAACCGCTCGTTATACTCATAATTGACCTGCGCCACCGCAGCGGAGATCGGCACAACGCCCGCCTCCCGGCTCTCGTTGGAAAAGAGGATACCGAAGGGGGACGCCACGATTGCCGCCACAAGGATCACCGTCAGTATCAGCACCAGCACCACCGCACCGCCGCCTGCCGACAGGATCGAGCTGACCGCAGACGCCACTCCTTTCCCGATTTCTTTCACTGCCTGGACTGCCACGCTGCCCAGCTTTTTGGAAGCCCTTCCGCCGCTCTGCGCGGATTCCTGAAGCATCGCCCGCTGTGCCTTTCTCTGCGCCGCCGCCCTTGCGCGGTGCGTGATAATTGCATTGTTCGGCGCTGCGTGGTCAGTTGGTCGAACACGCATGGTGCGCGTGACCTTGGTCATGACCTGTCCGCTCTTGGGGGCAGGACTGCCCTTGGCCGATGCCCCCGAATTGCCTTTCTGCGGAGTGGTCATTGTACCTCCACGGTCGGACGGTGGAGGTACAATGTGCCGCTCTGCTGTTCTTTTCTCGGCAAGGTTCCGCCCATAGGCGGCTTTCGCGTCCTGCGCAGCTTTTTGCCGCCCACGCTCCTGCGGGGCGGCATTTGCACTTTTTGTGCCTCCGCGATTTTGCGGAGGTACGGTCTGATTTCCGACCTCATTTCGTGCAGCGTGTAATTGCGGCGTATCGGGCAAGTTTCTTTCTGTCGGCGTCACGCTGTCCATGGTTTCGAGCGTTTCTGCCGCAGTACGGCTTTCCGACGCACTATTCCTTCCTTGCCGTTTCTGCTCCTGATAGTGCTTTATCATGCGCCGCGAAGTATCCGCCGCTCCAGCTGCACCACGGCGCATAGTTTTCTCCACGCGGTCGGTGGCGTAGCGCACGGGATCATGGCTCTCCGGCTCCTTTTCCCGCTGCCGTTTGTCCATGTGCTGTTTCAGAAGGGAATCGGCGTCTTTAGGCGCGGGGTTCTTCAACTTTGCCTTTGGCGTGTCCATGCCGGGTTTGATTTTCAAGTCCCGCATGGCGTCAGTCCTCACCGGGCTTGGTTGACATTAAGCGGTACAGTTCTGTATTCTTGGGCAGTTCATTGGCGAAAGGCACGATGGCCCCGCCTACCTTGATGAGCCCGTGGCCAGCCGGGGCATTGTCTACATAGCTCATCTGCGTATCCGACGCACCCAGCAGGCGGGCAAGCTGCTCCCGGTCGGTGGTAGCCTGATTGAGCATCAGCAGAAACTCGGAGTTTGCGAACATCATCCGCGCCGTGCTGGATAGCAGACATTCCTCCACATTCTGTGTGATGCCGGTGAGCATCGCGCCGTATTTGCGGAACCGCTTCCAGCACTTATAGAGAAATTCGCCGCTGTAATTGTTGATGCTGCGCCCGCTGCCGCTCCCGTTGGCGAAAAACAGATAGATCTCGTCGATGTAGACATGGGTATATTTCCCCGCCTTGCGGTTTTGAATGACGCGGTTATAGATGGCGTCCAGCATCACCAGCAGGCCCACCGATTTCAGATTTTCACCCAAGTCCTGAATGTCAAAGCAGAGGATACGGCTTTTTGTGTTGATATTGGTCTGGTGGGAAAAAACATTCAGACTGCCCACCGTGAACAGCTCCAACGCCAGCGCGATCCGGTGCGCCTCCGGGTTGACCTGCTTCATCAAATCGTCATAGAGGTCTTTCAGCGTAGGCGGCTGACCTTGGAAATTCTTGATATACTCCCGGTAGATGTTGCCCACGCTGCGGTCAATGATGGACTTCTCCTGCGGCTCGATCTTGTCCGCGCCCATGAGCTGCTCATACAGCGACATGATAAACTCGGACTTCATCACCAGCGGCTCTTTGCCATCCCCGTACCCCTCGGACAAATCCAGCGCATTGATGTGACAGCCGTTTGGGTCAGAGGCGGAGATGGTGATGACCTCGCCGCCCAATGCCCGCACCAACTCGCCATATTCACGCTCCGGGTCCACGATGATAATATCATGGTCGGTGGAGAGCGCCAGCGCGGAAACCTCCTGCTTTGCCGCCATCGACTTGCCTGAGCCGGACACACCGGTAATAAAGCCGTTGCCGTTGAGCAGGTTTCCTCGGTTGCAGATGATGAGGTTATGCGATACGGCGTTGACGCCGTAGTAAATACCGCCCGCGTCCTGGATCTCCTGCGATTTGAACGGCATGAGAACGGCAGTACATTCCGTGGTCAGGGTGCGGGTTGCCTCAATGCGCTTGAGGCCGAGGGGCAGCACCGTGTTCAGTGCGTCCTCCTGCTGGTAGCGCAGAATGTTAAACTGACAGCCCCGCGCCCGCCCGATGGCTTGTAAGGCTTCGGTGTCCTGGTCGAGCTGTTCGAGGTTATCTGCCAGGTGCGTCAGCGTCACCAAAGCCAGCATCATACGCTGGTCGCGGCTCATGAGGTCGTCCATGAATTCCTTCGTTTCGCTCCGCATCTGCTCCAAGTCATAGGGGATATTGGCGGTAAAATTGTTGTTCTGATTCTGCCGCTGCTGCCAGCGGGTAATATCCGATTCCACGGACATAATCCGCTTGCGAATATCACTCACGGCTTCGTCCATCGCCACAGGGATAATGTCGATGGAAAGCATCATATTCCGGGGATAGTCCATCAACTCCGTGATCATCTCGTCGGAAATAAAGCTGGCATACTCCCGAAGGAACAGGGTGCGGCCCACATGATCGCCCAGCTCATAGTGATTTTTTTGAAAGGAAATACAGTCCGGAGCGATGCAGTCCCGGAAGTCATGTCCCCTTCGCATGGTGTCCTCCAAATTGAACCGGAATAGCTGTTCCTCGCCGGGACGATAGAAGTCATGCAGAAGCCGCAGGCGGTCATTGACCGTGATCTCCCGGACACTGGAGGACATACGGGAAAGCCCCGTGGTGAGGTCAGTCCCAACACGAGAGAAGAACGCGCGGGCCTCCTCCACGCTTTTCTTCTCCGCCGAAACGGTGATGTACTTTTCCTGAATGAGATTGTTGCTCTCCGCCGCCTTGCCCAAAACAAGCGCGTTATACTCGTTCCGGTAGAGGTCACGGCGGTCGCCCTGCATGGGCATGAGCAGCGTCCGACCGAAGTCCTTTTGATTGAGCTGGCGGTTAAAGAGCGTGATCTTCGCCGTGGCCCCGATGGGCAGCGAGTTTAGGAAGGCGCAGTAGGTCATAAAGAGTTCCCGCTGCTTTTCCGGGGAGGCCACGGCATAATTGACATCAAAAAAGCGCCAAGTTTTTGAAAACTTGCCGCTTACCTGAAACACGCCGTCTTGATAAATGCGTTTGATGGGAATAGATTTTTGAACGCTGTGGGGAACGGAAAAGGCGTCCCGCTCCGCGCTGCGCCGCTGCTTGAAAAGGATCAATGTTTCTTCACCTCGCGTTTCATCGCTTCTTCATAGTAGTTTTTCGCTTTCCAGACACGCTTGCCTGCCATGATGACCTCGGATTTCAGCCATGCCCACAAAAATCGCTCCAGCGTGAGGCTGTTGTACTGAAAAAAGCCCGCAGCGGCCACGGGAGCCGCGCCGACAATGCACACCCAACTTACCGTTTCCCGGTCCAACACTCGGCTCAGGCTGAAATACAGTCCCACCGCAACGCCCACCGCCAAAATGGAGCAGATGAATTGCCGCACGGACAGGCCGAAAAAGAGCGTTTCACGATAGGCACGAATTTCCTTGTTGATTTTGATTTCCATAATCAATCTCCTAAAAAAGAAAAGCAAGTAGCGATGGGCTACTTGCTTTTCCTGTCTATTTAATAAAATGTATAGTTTTAATCCTCGTCAGCGGCACCGATCCTGCGTTTTTCTGTTCTTCTCAAATTTGGCAACGTCTGACTTGTCGTAAAACTTCATAGCATCTATTCCGTCGTACTCTTCTTTTTTCACCAGATAATTTCTTGTGATGCCGTGCTTTTTACAATAGTTCAGATACCTTTGCATTCCCTTCCAGCAGGAATTTTCCTTATCTCGATTCTGCTCATCAGCCAGATATTCCGTTGCATTCCAAGCGGTGCAATGGAAAAGATCAGATACCGATAAAATCGAGTATCCTTGCTCCAGTTTTCCAAAGAAGTCTCCTTCCACATCAAACAAGGTCAAGTCATACCACATAGCCTGCTTCTGCCTGATTCGCGGCTCGTCTCTCCAAACCTGAAATTGAAGTTCAAGCCCCATATCCTCAACAAATGCATGAGCGATCACCTCTTTAGGAAAAGCATCGCCCTTAACCATGATACAGCCCAAAATGTACTCCTCGTTGCCGTACTCGTCGCGTCTTTGCTGATACTCTTCCGTTCGTTTCAGCTCTCGCTCCACGATACGGACGATCTTCTCACGGTAATTATCCATAAACGTCTCCTTTATAGTCCAAGCATTTCCTTTGCGATGTGGTCGGCTGATTTGACCAGGCCCACCAGCACCAGCAGGTTGAATATGACCTCGCCCAAATAGCTCCACACCTGCGTCACCACGGACGCGCTGCTATCCACCACCGGCGTACCGCTGGAGGAAAAGGCTGAAAAGATGATGCAGGCCAGAACGATTACCGCACCCTCCATGCACACGCCCACATAACTCCGCAGAAACGCCTTGCCGAAATGGGAAGTCCCCTCTCCGGCAAAGGATGCCAGTGCCACCGGGGATAGTGCGGCATACATATAGATTTTGAAAAAGCGCCCATAGACGGTGAGGATCATAATGAAGGCCAGCACCGTAATAAACAGGCTCCCCAGCAGCGTCACCAGCCAAAGGGGGATACTCGCCAAAAAGCCAACATCACCAATGGCGTCCGCGATCTCCTGCGGCAGCGCCACGGACGCGCCGGTCAAGCCACCAACGCTGCCCGCCGCCGTTGCCACAATGCCGTTGCACACATCAAATACATCTACCAGCAAGTCCATGCCGTAGGTGATACCCAGCTTTGCCAGCACAAAATAGATAAAGTGCCGCAGCAAATGCTCCGGTCTTTGAAAGTCCCGAAAGCCGGAGGCACTGCGAAAGATACCGATGGCAAAGAACAGCACCAGCAGCCCGTAGCCGATGGCCTGCATCCCGCCGTTGATGGCCACAATGGTCTGCCAGATGGTGCCCCCCTTGAAGGTCTGAGGCGATTCCGTCAGCAGTGACCACATTTCCGTCATTTTACTATTCCAAACGCCAAAGGCGTTGGTCAGGTTTTCTACGATCCAGTTATTATCCAAATGAAAATCACCTCCCGCAAGGGAGCCGGGAGATCCGCCGCAAGGCAGTATCTTCCGGCTCTTTTCATTAGATCGCACCGATGGCGGTCAGAATTTCTTTTGCAAAGGCAATCATTAAGCCACCAAACAGGCAAAGAAAGCCCTGCGTTCTCTGGCTGGCATCGTGGGACTGGATCGACATACCCACCTGCACGATGCCCCAGCCAAGAATGATAACGCCCAGCGCCTTGATGATGCTGAAGATAAAATCGGAAAGGTTATTTACAATATCCAGCGGATCGCCGCCAGCCGCCATCGCAGGCGTAGCGCAGCAAAGGCAGAGAACAGCAGCCCCAGCCGCCGTCCAATAGCATTTTTTCACCTTACTCAGTCTTGTCGGATTTGAAATCTTTTTCTTTTTCAGATAATTCATGTTCAGGTTCCTCCACGTCAATAAAATCATAATCGTCCAGTGATTTGAACGCATAGGGCAGGTCAGGCAGCGCGTAATCCGGCGCGCCCTGCGGCTTGTGGATATAAGGCTTTGCCTTACCGTCCGTAGTCAGCTTAATGTTGGGGTGTCGCTTGATGTTGTACTTTTTGTCCAGTACAGGATCTTCCCCTCGTATAAACAAGATCGCTTTATGGGTGTCCAGTTTTCGCACCTCGTCAATGGTCATCAGGTCGCGGCCCGTCTGTTGGAAGTTGGTAGAGCTGGAGCCGCTGTGTCCCTTCGTTTGCCCTCGTGTGCGTGTGGCGATGGTCTCCTTGCCCAGCAGCTTCACGATAAACTCCAACGAGGTCGGTTCGTTGCCGCCGCCGAGGAACAGCAGCGTGTCGCAGTTGCCGATGATGCTCTCCCATTCCTTTTCATACAGCGCCTTGATCTGCTGAATGTTCTGCACGATGATGTTCAGCCCAATATTGTAGCTGCGGCAGGTAGCCAGAATCTTCGGATAGCTCTCCGGCTGGGCCACATTCGCCCATTCGTCCTGAATGACACGCACCGGCACAGGCAGACGCCCGTTGTGCTTCTCGTCCGCCCTGCGGTAAAGTGCCTGAAAGCATTGGGTGTAGAGCATTCCCACAAGGTAGTTCATGCTGCTGTCATCAACAGGGATCACACAGAAGATGGCTTTTTTCTTCTCACCCAGGCTGCCAAAGTCCATCTCATCCACCATTGTCATTCTGGCATACTGCGGGATATTGAAGGTGGCCAGCCGCACAGCGGCGCTTACCAAAATGGATTTCGCGGTCTTGCCCGCCGCCTGTTTGAAAGCCTTAAACTGTTTCACCGCCACATGGTTGGGCTGTTCCTCCTCCAATGCCCGAAAGAGCATATCCAGCGGGCTGCGGTATTGATCGTCCTCCTCCCGCACCTCGGCAAAGTTCATCATGTAGATCAGCATTTCAAAATTCTGTTCCTCCGGGGGCGCTTCGCTGACGAGGTAGAGCATGAGGGCTGAGTCCAGCGCGATCTCCGCCTTCTCCCAGAAGGGGTCGTTGCTGGAAGCGTTGCGGGGCGTGGTATTTTTGATGAGGTTATCAATGAGGGTCAGCACATCCTTTTCACTGTGAATGTATGAAAAGGGGTTGTATCCGTCGGACTGGCTGGGGTCGATCAGGTTGAACACCCGGACTTCGTAGCCCTGCGCTGCCAACAAAGCGCCTGCCGCGCGCAGCAGCTCGCCCTTGGGATCTGTGATAAGATAGGAGCAATTTGCACTATAAATATTAGGTTTGCAGAAAAAGCGGGTCTTGCCGGAACCGGAGCCGCCCACTACCAGAACATTCATGTTGCGCTGGGTGATATAGCCGTCCATACCCAGCCGGACCCGCTGGGTCAGAATGATGTTGGCGTCCTTATGCTGGTGATCCATATACTTCCGGTTCAGTTCCTTGGGATTGCCCCATTTAGCGCTGCCGTACTCCTCGCCCGGTCGCCGATTCTCCCGGCTGGAGTAGTAAAGTGCGACGCCACAGCCGTAAAGCAGCAGGCTCCCCAGCATATATTTCAGTGTGTAGGGCGTCCAGCCTATGGAAAAGGGGCGCTCCAGCACTTGGCTGAAACGCCCCATCCATTGAAAGAGGTTCATACCGTCCTCGTAGGCATAGGCGGCGATTGCCGCCAGCCAGAGGACCAACGGGGAAAGCGCCGCCCACACAGGGGCGGCGCTGCGAAAGTCATTCTGCCGCAAGGCTTAGTACCCCGTTTTGGGCAGCTTCACCGTTGTTTTGGTGTAGACGGTAGTGAGCCAGCGGGACACCGCCTGAATCCACTGCCCATTGTAAAGGCCGCCCACATCTGCCACATTCACAATGCCGGAGTTGTTGGCAAGACCGCTGCGGGCGGCGGCGTAGATATACGGCGTTTCTACCTGTGCAAAGCCCGCCTTTACATTTCCGAACACGAACATGACTTCGGTAACACGCTCATTGGCGGCAAGGCCGAGGACAGCGGGGCGGGCGTCCAATACGTAAACCTTGCTTGTACTCAGGTTGTCCGCCAAAGCGCGGTAGTCCCCGGAGAGGTTGGTCTTATAGACCACCTTGTAGGAAAGCGGCTGATTGTAGCTGCCGGTAACGATTTTGCTCAGCGTCACCTGCGCGGGAAGCTGATCGCGCCAATAGAAGGAGTCGAGGGCAACGTTGGAGCTGTTCTTGATCTGTGAGAACACGTAGCGGATCGGCTGACCGGGGACAGCCTGCACAGGACCGGTTTTCTTAATGGATACGCCGGTGGAAACGCTGGTATTCTGCACTTCAAAGGTGACGATCTGTCCGTTGAATTCCAGATAGGCGGTCATCACCGTGGGATTGATGGAGTAATTCGCAGGCGCTTTGATCTCACGGACCGTATAGCGGGACAACGGCAGCGTCTTGGATACGGCGCGTCCGTTGCGGTCGGACTTGATGGTGTCCACCACATTGCCCGCCTTGTCGTAGATCTCAAACACCGCACCCTCCAGCAGCGTCCCGGCAGGCAGGCCATTGGTCGCATTATCGTCTGCGGATTTCTTGATGATCTGGATCTGGCCGCACTCCGCAGTATTGCTCCACTCGATTTCTGTGGTGGAGCCGTAGCGGACATAGATCGTTTTCAGTTCAGGATCAAGCACATAACCGGGGGCGGCTTTGATCTCACGCAGATAATAGCGGCCATCGGCCAGTCCCTCGTCGGCGTAGATGTAACCGTCCTGATCGGTCACATACTCCCCGATGGGATTGCGATTGCTGTCGTAAAGCAGAAACACTGCGCCGTAAATGCCCTTGCCCGTGGTCTTGTCCACCTTGTGGAGCAAAATACGCGAGGATTTATGATTGGTGATCTCCAACGTGGCCGTCTGACCGTCCTTGACCTCAATACGGTGGGGTGTGGTATCCAGCAGGTAGCCGGACGCAGCCTCCAATTCCGTCACGGTGTACCAGCCGCTTTCAGCTTCGGGGAGATAGATAACACCGTCGCTGTCCGTTGTGTAGGCACCGATGATCTCACCATTCATCTTGCGGATCTCGAATTTGACCCCGGCGATACGCTTTCCGCTGTCTTTGTCGCTCTTGATAATCTGCAACCCGCCCACAGGCGTGTTGTAAAAATAAAGCGTCTGCGTGTCGTTGGGATTGACCACAACAGTCTGCGTGCGAGTGTTTTCATCAATGGTGTAACCGGGGATCGTTTCGATCTCTGTGACCACCACGGTGCCGGAAATACCGGAAATGGTGATTTCTCCTTCTTTATCCGTCCAGTACAGGCCGGTGGAGGACAGCGTGCCGCCCTCGGCATCTACATACGAGCCATCTGCGTAGGTGATCTTAAACTCGACACCTTCCAGCGGCTCCTTTGTAACGGAGTCCTGCTTTACGATGATGAGATTGCCCTTGGGCTGATTCCTAAACTCAAGCGTGGTGACTTCGTTGGATTTGACCTTGACGGTCTGCGGGGTATCATCGAGAATGTACCCCGCCTTCGCACGGGTTTCCTTGATGATAAGCGTCGTACCAGGTGCAACATCCGTAATCGTGAACGTACCTGCGCTGTCCGTCACGAACTTGCCGTTGGCGTTGCCGATAAGGCTCCCGGCAGAATCCGTGACGAGGAACTCTACATCGGAGATAGGTTCATTTGTTACGGAGTCAACTTTTTTCACCAAAACGCCGCCATTGGGCTGATTACGGAACTCCAGCGTCATCACGGCATTGCGTTTGATTTTGATGCTCTGCGGCGTATCATCCAGAATGTAGCCGTCTTTTGCCCGCACCTCACGGGCGATGACCGTCATGCCGGGAGTCAGGCCGTCAATGCGGATGGTGCCCGCGCTATCGGTCACATACTTTCCGTTGGCGTTGC
>ERZ773218.819-NODE-819-length-34300-cov-8.256417_pt1 | contig 34300 bp, 29 predicted proteins | sample MGYA00580527_ERZ773218 | MGnify/ENA primary metagenome ERZ773218 (study PRJEB29015, sample SAMEA2737763) | human gut metagenome | biome: human gut; feature: human-associated habitat; material: faeces | place: China | collected 2012 ...
ATAAAAGGAGACCTATATCGTGGTTCGTTGCTCAATTTCTGGTGCGTCCGTCCTGCACACGGATAAAAATAGGCAAAGGAACCGTCTTTTTGTGCCAAAGGCGTAGCCGGCAGAAACATTTCTTAAGCCGAGGCTTTGCCGTTAGAATCCCTCCATTAACAAATCCAGGCGGCAATACAGCCGTTGTTTGACCTAACTTCAATTTTCCAAGCGGTGTTTCTGTGCTTTTTCGTTATTGCGTCCCTAAGGCTGTTTCGTCCACCGAGTTTTATCCGATTCCCTATTACGAATCGGTTTATCTGGAAAACCAATGCTTCACGATCGAGGCCGATAACCAATATCAAGCGGACGAAAAAGCTTATCGGTTTCTCGCCAACCTGCAAAAGAAACATGATTTAGCTTACGAGAAGCTTTTGGATGAACAGGGCATTCGCTTTCGTAAAAGAGAGGAAATCATTGAGCGTCGTCTGATTTATCTGAGAGATCTGCGAAGGCCGGGAGATCCGGATAGTTTCGGAAGCCAAAAGGATCCGAAAGTTTGAAATGAGTATCGGCTCAACGACTACTATCGAGAAACAGAGCTTCCTGAAAACTTCCAAGTCTCAGCTATCGATATGAACAGAATCCGTCGGGTGGCCACTACCGTTTCTTCAGGCAGTTAACGGATCATCAGTTTGCCTACGGTCTGGTCTTTCTTTTGATTATTGTTTTGTTAATTCTGCTTCTTCCTCAGTTCCGCGGACTCGGAATGCTGGATGTGCTTAATTTAGATTGATATTTTTAGTACCCGACGGCCGAAATCAAATATCTCCACTCTGAGCGATCCTAGGACTTTGTTAGCAGCCTCAACAATTACAATCCAGCATAAATAGGATCAACATTAATTAGTTGAGGCTCAAAATTACTACGAAGAACAAAACCACCCAGAAGTCTGCGTTGACTTCTGCTAAGCCGCAGCGTGCCACCCCGGCTGCCGGAGTGGAAGCCGCTGAAAAGGCAATTGAACGGGAATTGAGGACGGCCGGGTTCCCGATGGAAATGGACGACCTGAAAGAGTATGTGATGCTTTCCCATAAAGGCATCTCTTCTGAGGTTTTTGATCGCGCTTTCAATAAATTAAAAGAGGCAGGAAGAATCTTTACGAATCGAGAAGACATCGTTCTTCTGACTTCCTCCGCCAAACTTCATACTGGGGTGGTGCAGGGGCACCGCGACGGATTCGGATTCCTGATTTGCGAAGAAGACGGTCCTGATATGTACATTCCTCCGGAAGAAATGACGAAAGTTCTTCCCGGAGACATTGTGGTCGCAAGAGAAGCAGGAACCGACTACAGAGGTCGAGGTTTAGCCGATATCGTCGAACTCGCCGACCGCAAGTTAAAACGCATTGTCGGCCGCTTTGAACTGAGACGCGGCGTCGGAATTGTGGTGCCTGAAGACGCAAGAATCTGCAAAACGATCTTAATTGCACCGGGCCGCTCTTTAGGCGCAACACCTTCTCAGATCGTCGTGGTCGAACTTGAAGATAAAGGCCTTCTCACCAATAGTCCAGTCGGCCATGTGGTCGAGATTTTGGGAACCATCGACGAGCCGGGAATGGAGACGGAAATCGCGGTTCGTAAGTTCGATCTTCCTTACAAGTTCTCCGAGGAAACAAAGAAAGAAATTAAGCGTTTCTCTGACTCTGTAACGAAGTCCGATCTTCGAGACAGAGTAGACCTTCGTGATATTCCGTTTGTGACGATCGACGGCGCCGATGCAAAAGACTTCGACGATGCGGTTTACTGCCTGCCTTTGGAAGACGGCAAATTCCGTCTGCTCGTAGCCATTGCCGATGTTTCTCATTACGTTAAACCCGGTTGCGCCATTGATAAAGATGCTCAGTTAAGAACAACGAGTGTCTACTTCCCGAGACGCGTTATCCCGATGCTGCCGGAAGAGCTTTCTAATGGCTTGTGTTCTTTGAATCCACAGGTTGACCGCTGCACCATGGTGTGTGACGCAATCATCGGCGCCAACGGATTGGTAGAAGCCTACCAGTTCTATCCTGCCGTGATTCGTTCGGCCGCACGACTGATTTATGACAATGTCTGGGCCGCACTCTGCAATCCTAATGGTCCTGAAGCCAAGGTCATGGAACACGTGCTCGGCAACGTTCAGGATCTCTATGATCTCTACAAGAACCTGATCAAGAGCCGTGAACTGCGCGGCGCGATGGATTTTGAGACGGTTGAAACTTATATTGTTGCCAATGAGCAGGGCAAGATCGAACAGATTCTGCCGCGCGAACGCAATGATGCCCATCGTCTTATCGAAGAAATGATGCTGGTAGCAAACACCTGTGCAGCTGACTTCCTGCAGAAGAATAAAGCTCCGTGCCTCTACCGTGTTCATGAACCGCCCAGTCAGGATCGTTTGGAAAAAGCCAGAGCAACTTTGGCGCCGTTCGGCGTGACGCTGCCCGGCGGAGATTCTCCCACTCCGGGAGACTATGCCAAGGTGCTGGAATCAATCGCTGATCGACCGGACAAAGCGATGATTCAGACGATTTTGCTGCGTTCCATGCAGCAGGCCGTCTACAGCCCGCATAACGTTGGTCACTTCGGCCTAGCTTATGACGCTTATACACACTTCACCTCACCGATTCGCCGTTATCCTGACTTGCTGGTGCATCGCGCCATTCGAGGTATCTTACGGCGCCGGAAATACGTGCCGAAGATTTTGGTTGAACCCAATGAGGCCGAGGTTCCTGTTCAGACAAGAGAAATCATCTGCAAGGCGAAACCCGACGACAAGAAGAAGGTTGCGCATATCGACTTGTGGGAAAAGCTCGGGTTGCTTTGTTCTGCTCATGAACGCCGTGCCGATGAAGCCAGTTACGATGTAATGGCTTGGCTGAAATGCAATTACATGCAGAAGAAACTTGGTCAGGTTTTTAAAGGCGTGATTTCAGGCGTCAGCCCCTTTGCAATTTTCGTTACGCTTGAAGACTTGTATGTCGAAGGCGCGATCCATATTTCCGGCCTCGGTGACGATTACTTCGTCTTTGATGACAAGTCCAATGAAATTTACGGCGAAGACTCCGGCTTGCGTTATCGCCTGGGCGACGAGCTCACGGTTAAGGTTGCCCGCTGTGATCTCGACGCAAGAAGAATAGAATTCGCTTTGGTTTCGAAGAATCGTCAAAGCAGACCGAAGACCGAAGCCAAAAGGAAAACCGTAAAATCTTCTGCCGCGCCGCGTAAGCCGGCAGCGAGAAAAACAAAGAAAGCACCTTCTGCTCCTAAAAAACGCTCATGAAAAAAGAAGATACAGTCCTAGCCGGCTTCCACGCCGTGTCCTCGAGAATGAAACGCGATCCTTCGTCGATTCGCATCGTCTACTATGATCCGAAACGTCGTGATCAACGTATGCGCCGGATGATTGAAGAGATAGAAAAGGCCGGCATTCGTTTAATGCAGGCCGACAACAATCGCCTGGACGGCTTTTCTCATGAAGTTCCGCATCAGGGCTTGATCGCTCTTGCTGCTCCGATAGATATCGGAATGTCTTTCGATACATTGATGGATAATCTGGCCGGTAATCCGCTTCTGCTGCTTTTGGACGGCGTGACCGATCCGCGCAATTTCGGCGCCTGCCTGCGTGTCGCAGATGCAGCCGGAGTATCTGCCGTGATCACGCCGAAAGATCGCTCCGCAACATTGACGGCAGCGGCTGTGAAAGCCAGTGCCGGTGCATCTGAAACCGTTCCGATTGTGCGGGTCACGAATTTGGCCGGTTCGATTGTGGAGCTCGTTGACGCTGGAGTTCCGATCATCGGCACAGCTGGCGAAGCCCAAAAGACTATTTATGAATTCGATCAAAAGGGCGCTTTCGGCTGGGTACTCGGCGCCGAAGGCGACGGTCTGCGTCAGCTGACCCGCCGCCGCTGCAGTGATTTGGCCAAGATTCCGATGCTGGGAACGGTGGAAAGCCTGAATGTTTCCGTTGCCGCGGGTATCTGTTTGTTTGAAACCGTGCGCCAGCGTACGGTTGGCTGATCAGAATCCGCCTTAAGCGGAATCTGAAGCTCTCAAAATCCGAGGTCGTTCAAACTACGGCCTCGATTTTTTTGAGCTGCTGCAAGTCCTTGTCTATGAGTTCCGGCACGGGGTCCAATCTGATGTGAAAAGCAGCTTCTCCACGAACGGGAGAGTGATTCAATGTGTTTGCTGCAGCGGTCAATGGACGTCGAGAGAATATTTTTGTCCTTAGGAGAACTCTGGGAAGACTCAGTTATTAGGAAATTTCTAATAAGTCGCTTCGAACATTAAAAACACAACCCCTAAGTTTGGCAGATTCTGATTGACCTTCTGGGCGGCAACGCCCATGAGGTCTATATTTTGGCCCTTTGCTTATTTATTTGTAGATATGTAGTAGATATGTTATAATTGAACTCAATATTTGAGGTGGTCTATGTATGTCTCTACTTGCAAAGGCGGAGCCACCGGGCAATACACTTATGTCCGGCTCATGGAGTCTTATCGGGATGAAAACGGAAAGGTTAAGCACAAGGTCGTGCAGAACCTGGGACGGCTCGACATCCTTTCTCAGTCAGATCCGAATTACTTGGAAAATTTAAAGAAGAAGTATCAGGAAGACTATGCGGAAAAGAATCGCCTTCAGTCACTCAATCGACTCGCTCAAGTTCAAAATCTGCTTAGTTTTGACAACAATTCTTCTGCCGGCGCTCCGCTCCCTCTGCTGCAGTACGGGCATTACCTCTTAAAAAAGATCTGGGACGATCATCTTCATTTGGATAGAAAGTTCAAAGACATACAGCACAGACAAACAAAAGCAAAATTCGACTTAAACGCTGTCGTCTCCTACCTCTGCTTCTTGAAAATTCTTGATCCGCACTCCGTTTTTTACTCATTCGGAGATCAGGATGGTTTCTTAGGAGCCCCTGTCCAAGGCATCGGTTTAGACAGTTACTACAACTCTTACGATTATTTGTTTGAGCACAAGGACTCGATCATGAAATTCTTCAATCGCTCAATCAATAATCAGCTTGGGAAAACAAAGGCTACGTTGATTTTTTATGACGTGACCAATGTCTACTTTGAAACGGCGCTTACTGACTTGGAATGCGGCAGACAGCAGATGGACTTCCAAGACCGACTTCAGGAAGAGGTGCAGCTGGCCTATGAAAGCGGCGAGCTGGATGCTGCATGCTTTGACAAGGAAGGAAGACTGGTGCCCGGCCAAAAAACGGATGATTTCATTAAGAAAATTCAGGCTCAGAAAATCGAATACCTTCGAATGAGAGGTCCTTCAAAAGAGCATCGCTTTGACCTTACGTTAACGTCCATCGCGTTGGTAATTAACGAAGAAGGAATTCCGATTGACTTTTATGTCTACGTCGGAAACGCATCCGAATTCAAAACTATGGCTGCTTCGATTGAATCTCTGAAACAGAAATACAACGTTAAAGAGAGCATCGTGGTAGCCGACCGGGGTCTTAATTCTGCAGCGAACTTAAAGATGCTGCAAAGCAACGACCTCGGGTTCCTGATGGCACAGAAAGTAAGCAATCTGGATCAGAAGACTACAAAAGCAATGTTCGATCCTGAAGGTTATGTCCCTATCATCAGGCAGGGAGAGGAAGTCGCCCGCTTCAAGGTCGTAAAAGACTGGACTAAGAAAGGAAAGCGCAAGGCTGAAGATACGAAATGCACTTTAGTTCTGACCTTTGATAAGAAGAGACAAAAACGGGATCTGGCAGTGCTCGAAGTCTGGAAGCAGCTCGTGCTGAAGAAACAAGCTCAGGGAATAAAAGTTAAACCCAAGAGCTCCGGCTGGGCTTCCATTGCAAAAACTTCGGAAAAAACAGAGGCAAGAATAGAAGGAATTGATGAAGAGACGTTTGAAGCTAAACGCCGTCTTGCCGGGTACGCTGCCCTCGTTTATAAAAACGCCCCCAACTGTCAGGACAATGACGCTGTGCCGGATGGACGCCTGGCCGCTGCCTATCACGAGCTTAACCAGATCGAGAGCTGCTTCCGAATTATGAAATCTCATCTGGGCTTACGGCCCATGTACGTAAGGAACTCAAATCACATTAAGGGCCACATCCTCATTTGTGTGATTGCGTTGGGGATTCTGAAACTGCTGCAGTGGAAATTGAATAAATCAGGTACTCCGCTGACTATCCCGGAAATCATACGTGCATTGAATTCCGCGACGACCGTACCCATAAAAAGCGGCGATGAACTAATGTTCCTGCAGTGCTCGAGACCGCAAAATATCAGGAAGGGCTTAGAGAGACTGAGCCAAGAAGAACTTAAGGCTGAACTTGCAAAACGCAGAAAGCAGCCAAATCAGCTCGAAATACTCTTTAAGACAGTGGGACTTGTGCCTCCGGCACGCTTAGTAAATCTTAAAGAGATGGGGCGCTGCTTAGGAGTAAGACTTACAACAGAGGAGGCAATTCCGGAGTTGGTTAAGGACATGCTCTAGCATGTACACAAGACAATAAATTAAAAAAGCTCTGAACTCGCTGATAATCAAAGAGTTGAGAGCTTTTTATTTGCCGGAATCTGCCAAACTCGGGTTTCTAATAAGTCGCTTCGAACATTAAAAACACAACCTGCGGCATTCAAGCCGAGGGTCCGTGTGGCGGCCTAAGCAGGCAGCTTATTTTCGTTAAGTCCCGTTTTGGCTTCTTTTTCGTAACTAATTTAGTAATCAGGATTTTTTCTTATGAAAGTGGTGTAGAATCACGCACTTTCTAGTCCTTGTCACACCGGAAGACGCTCCGGGCGACTATTTCCCATAAGGAGGTTCAATGCGTCACTATGAGATTTGCTTCATCGTCCATCCTGATCAGAGCGAACAGGTCTCGGCGATGATTGAGCGTTACAAGGCTGCTGTGGAAAGCCACGGCGGTAAGATTCACCGTCTCGAAGATTGGGGCCGCCGTCAGCTGGCATACCCGATCGAGAAACTCGTGAAAGCCCACTATGTTCTGATGAACATCGAATGCGGCCCCGAAGTTCTTGAAGAACTCGAAAACAATTTCCGTTACAACGACGCCGTTCTTCGTCACCTCACCGTGAAAATGAAGAAGGCTGAGACAGAACCTTCTCCGATGATGAAGGCTGTCGAGAAAGAAGAAGCCCGCAAGGCTGCTAGCGCCGCTGCTGAAGCTGCTGCTCCCGCACCTCAGGCTGCTGAAGAAGCCCCGGCTGAAGCCCAGGCTTAATTTAGGACTGCGAGGTGAACTCGTTCGAACTAGACGGAATTCTGGAAAAGAAAGACGTCATCCGCTACACCTTAGCTTCTGTTCCCATTCTTGATCTGACCATCCGCCATATGTCGGTGGTCCAGGAAGCCGGATCAGACAGAAAACTGAGCTTTTCCGCGGAAGCGGCGGCAGTCGGTCCGGCTGCTAAGGCTCTCAATGAGGTGGAACTCGGAAGCCGTCTGAAATTCAGAGGGTTTCTAACAACATCTTCGGCGCGTTCACGCAAACTTGTCCTGCATATAACGGAATTCGAAAAGGAGTAAATCATGGCTTTTGGTGCCAAAGGAAAGGGTAGACCTCGTAACCCTAATCAGCAGAACGCGCTTTTCAAGCGTAAAAAATTCTGCCGCTTCACAGTTGATCATGTTGATCAGATCGATTACAAAGATATCGACACACTTCGCGACTTCATCCAGGAAAACGGCAAGATCATGCCGGCTCGCCTGACAGGTACGAAGGCTCACTATCAGCGTCAGCTCGACACAGCAATTAAGCGTGCTCGCTTCCTTGCTCTTCTTGCTTACACCGACAATCAGTAATCGGGGGAAATCAACATGCAAATCATTCTGCTTGAATCTATTCCTCACGTCGGTCAGCTCGGCGACGTCGTCAAAGTTAAAGACGGTTTCGCTCGTAACTACCTGATCCCGACAAAGAAGGCTAAGCGTGCTACAGCAGCTGCGATCGAAGAATTCAAAGCTCACAAGGCTGAGCTTGAACGCGCTCAGGCTGAACGTCTTGCTAAGGCTGAAGAGCTCAAGGGCAAGATCGATGGTCTGACCATCACTATCGCTTCCAAGGCCGGCGTCGACGGTCGTCTGTTTGGTTCTGTGACCAACATGGACGTTGCCGAAGCCCTCGAAAAACTTGGTTACGATATCCACAAGAGCCAGGTTCGTACACCGCTGGGCGCTATCAAAGCCATCGGCGAGTACCCGCTGCAGATCGACCTGCACCACGACATCGTTGCTAACGTCAACGTTCAGGTTGTTGCTGAAGCCTAATTAAGGAAGAAATTCCTGAAGACTTCGGTCTTCAAAATGCCTCTCAGAAATGTCACATTTTTGGGAGGCTTCTTTTTTTCATGTCTCTGCTCTTTCAGCTATAGTTTTCTCATCTGCTTTTGAAAAAAAGGAAGTTCATAAATACGATGCCCGATATTCGCAGCGAAGATCGTGAAGTCCAGCAATACCGCACTCCGCCTTACTCTAAGGAAGCCGAAGACGGTGTTTTGGGCGCACTCCTGATTGATAACAATACGTTCGACCTGATCGGCGGAAAAATCGATTCGGAGGACTTCTATGACTACGGAAACCGCTTAATTTTCGAAAACATTAAGCGCTTGCTCTCGCAGGGCAAGCCGGCCGATATTCTGACGGTCCACGACATCCTGCGTGAGGGCGGTCTCGAAAAAGAGACCGGCGGCCTCGAATATCTTAACCGCCTCGCGAATTACAGTCCGGGTGCGGCTAACGTTCTGCGCTACGCGGAAATTATTCGTGATCGCTCGATTCGCCGCCGCTTAATTACGACGGGCAACGACATTATTAATGACTCCATGAACCCGGGAGCACGCGAAGCCAAAGACTTGCTTGACGAAGCTCAGGCCAAAGTCCTTCGCATCAGCGAGGATTTGTCCCGTTCGTCCAGCGGTTTCCAAAAAATCGATGCCGTCTTGGCTGATTACACGGATCATCTGCGTGAACTTTCAGAAATTGACAATCCGAGCAATGTCTCGGGTATCAGTACCGGCTTCCCGGATCTGGACCGCATGACAAGCGGTATGCATGAGGGTCAGCTCATCATCATCGCCGGTCGTCCGGCCATGGGTAAAACCGCTTTTGCTTTGAATATCGCGCTGCACGTCGGCAGCAATCAAGGTTTGCCCGTCGGTGTGTTTTCTTTGGAAATGTCGGCCGAAGAAGTGACCGGCCGTCTGCTGAGCGCCAAGGGAGAAATTCCTCAGGGAGAACTCAAAACCGGTCACCTGGAAAACTGGCGCGGTTTTTACGACGCGGCTGAATCCCTCGAGAAAGCCCCGATCTTTATCGACGACACTGCCGGTATTTCCATTCTGAATCTGCGCAGCCGCGCCCGTCAGCTGATGAGCCGTGTGGGCGGCAAGCTCGGCTTGATCGTGGTGGACTACCTTCAGCTGATGTCAGGCGAGTCCGGCGGCCGCAATGACGCGAACCGTGCTCAGGAAATTGCTGAAATTTCCCGCGGCCTCAAAGGTCTTGCCCGCGAACTGAAGGTTCCTGTGATTGCGCTTTCTCAGTTAAAGCGTGAAGTGGATACCCGTCCCAACAAACGTCCTCTGATGAGTGACTTGCGAGAGTCCGGCTCTATCGAACAGGATGCTGACGTCATCATCTTCCTGTACCGTGAGGTTGCTTATCAGCAGAAGACCGACGACATGGGAGAAGACGGACAGCCGATGCCGGCCGTCGATACCAATGCGCCAAGTGACGCCGAAGCGATTATCGCCAAGCAGAGAAGCGGTCCTACCGGTACCGTGAATCTGATCTTCCAAGGTATGTATACGCGTTTTGTCAGCAGAGCCACACAGGCACAAATGCACGCAGGTTACTAATCAATGCTGGATATTATTCTTTGGGTCATCGCCGCTGCCCTCATGGTCATCGGCTTTGCAGGCACCATTGTCCCGATGATTCCGGGACTCCCCCTCATCTTTGCCGGGGCCTGGCTGGCCGCGTTCATCGATCACTACGACGAGATCAGCGTAATGACGCTGGTGATTCTTGCAGTCCTAACGGTTATCGGACTGATTGTCGACTGGGTCGCTCAGACCCTCGGCGCACAAAAGGCCGGAGCAACCAAACTCGGTATTTTGGGCTCCTTCATCGGCACACTCATCGGTATCTTTACCGGTTTGTGGGGGCTGATTTTTATGCCGCTGCTCGGCGCCGCCATCGGCGAATTTATTGATCACCGCGACCTTCTCAAAAGCGGGAAGGTCGGTTTTGCCACATGGCTCGGAATGATGATCGGGATCGTTATTAAGCTCGGACTGGCCTTTACAATGATCGGCATTGTAATAGCGGCTCTCATCATTTGATCGAGACGGCGAGCATCAAAGTAAGAAAAGATTTTTAAGCCGCTCTCCTTTTAGAAGAGCCCGAAGGAACAAATATGCCATTACCAAAAGCCCCGACCGCTAAGGGATCCGTCCTCATAGATATCCCGGCCGAACTGCCGACTCAGGCACCTGCACCGAAAGCAGCCCGAGCACCTCGCAAAACCAAAGCAGCAGCGGTTAAACCTGCTGCAGCAAAGACTCCGAGTACAAACACCAAAGTTGAACCGATTTCCGCTAAAGAAGCCAAGCAGGAGGTCAAAGCTGCGGCGCCTGCTGAAACCAAAGAAGTTCTTAAAGAAACGACGCTTGCGCACAAAAGAAACAAAAATCTCAAGCACGACGGCAAGAACAAGCTCTATGTGCTGGATACCAACGTACTGCTGCACGATCCGACGAGTATCTTCCGCTTCCAGGAGCACGACATCTATCTCCCGATGATGACGCTCGAAGAGCTCGATAACCATAAGAGCGGCATGACCGATGTGGCGCGCAATGCGCGTCAGGTCAGCCGTACGCTAGACGGCATCCTGCAGAATTTAGAAGGCCCGATTGATAAGGGCATCCCTCTGGATACGCTGAATCACGGTGAAGCAACCGGTCGTCTGTTTATTCAGACCAAGCCCTTTGATGTGAAGCTTCCGATGCTGCCTCAGGGCAAAGCCGACAACCAGATTCTGTCCGTGGTGGAAGGTCTGAAGGAAAGCGTCAAAGACCGCGACGTCGTCCTGGTGTCCAAAGACATCAATATGCGTCTGAAGGCTGCCGCACTCAACCTTGTCGCTGAAGACTATTACAACGACAAGATGATTGAGGACAGCGACATCCTTTACTCCGGAACGCTGAAGCTCCCTGCCAACTTCTGGGACGAACACGGCAGAAATCTCAAGTCTTGGCAGAAGGACGGCCGTACTTGGTATCAGATCGAAGGATCGCTGGTTCCGAGCTTCCTCGTTAACCAATTTATTTGGTACGAACAGGAGGGTGCCACACCGTTCTATGCACAGGTCATGTCGGTTGAAGGCAACCGTGCCACTGTGCGTTTGATTGACGACTATCTCAATCCGAAGCACACCGTCTGGGGCATCAATGCCAGAAACAGAGAGCAGGCCTTTGCGCTCAATCTCCTGATGGATCCGAACATTGACTTTGTGACGCTGCTCGGCCAAGCCGGTACCGGTAAGACACTGCTCACACTGGCTGCGGGTCTGACCCAGACAATGGAGCAGAGACGGTTCAATGAAATCATCATTACGCGTGCCACGATTTCCGTCGGCGAAGACATCGGATTCCTGCCCGGTACCGAGGAAGAGAAGATGGCCCCGTGGCTCGGCGCTATTGACGATAACCTCGAAGTTCTCAACCGCGGCAGCGGCAACGGGTCCGATTGGGGCCGCAGAGCTTCTGAGGATTTGATCCGCTCGAGAATCCGCATTAAGTCCATGAGCTTTATGCGCGGCCGCACGTTCCTGAATAAATTCGTCATCATCGACGAAGCTCAGAACTTAACGCCGAAACAGATGAAGACGCTGATTACGCGTGCCGGTCCCGGCACCAAGATCGTCTGCCTGGGCAACATCGCTCAGATCGATACGCCTTACCTGACGGAAGGCTCCTCCGGTCTGACTTATGTGGTTGACCGCTTCAAAGGCTGGCCGCACTCGGGTCACATCACTATGCAGCGCGGTGAAAGATCCCGCTTGGCGGATTTTGCGAGCGACGCGCTCTAACCCAAAGCTTTTCCAAGAAGCCTCTGCAAGTCAGGGGCTTTTTTGTGCCCGCTGAATTCAGAGCATTAAGCAAATACTGTCGTATTCATCTTTAAATGCAAATCTTTCAATTAAACTCAAAAGATTACTGATAACAAACAAGTGAAGGTTCAGATGAATAACGATTTTCCCCGCATTAAACGACTCCCGCCGTACGTCTTTAACATTACGAACGAACTGAAGATGGCGGCCCGTCATCGCGGAGAGGACATCATTGATTTGAGCATGGGCAATCCCGACGGCGACACACCGAAGCACATCGTCGACAAGATGATCGAAGTGGCGCAGCGTCCCGGCACACACGGCTATTCCGCTTCCCGCGGTATCCCTCGTCTTCGCAAGGCCATTAGCGATTGGTACAAGAGACGCTGGGATGTCGATATTGATCCGGACAAAGAAGCCATCGTTACGATCGGCTCCAAGGAAGGTATCGCTCACTTAATGCTCGCAACCTGCGACCGCGGCGACACGGTCCTCGTCCCGAATCCGAGCTACCCGATCCATATCTACGGCTCCATCATTGCCGGTGCCGATGTCCGCAGCGTCCGCATGGGTCCGGGCATCGATTTCTTCAGCGAATTCGAAAGAGCTGTTACGGAAACGACTCCGAAACCCAAACTTATGATTTTGGGCTTCCCGAGCAACCCGACCGCCCAGTGCGTAGATCTCGACTTCTTTGAAAAACTCGTTGCGCTTGCCAAGAAGCACGGCGTCTACATTGTTCATGACTTGGCTTACGCCGACATCGTCTATGACGGCTTCAAGGCTCCTTCCATCATGCAGGTGCCAGGTGCTAAGGACGTCGCCGTTGAGTTCTTCACCATGAGCAAGAGCTACAACATGGCCGGTTGGCGTATCGGCTTCATGGTCGGAAACCGTGACCTCGTCGGCGCACTGACCCGCATTAAGAGCTACCACGACTATGGCACGTTCACGCCGATTCAGGTCGGCGCGATCGAAGCTTTGAACGGTCCGCAGGAGTGCGTTGAAGAAGTCAGAAAAGAATACGAACACCGCCGTGACGTAATGGTCAAAGGCCTGCATGACTTAGGCTGGATGGTGGAAAAACCTAAGGCCTCCATGTACATCTGGGCCGAACTGCCCGAGTTTTATAAGTCCATGGGCAGCGTGGAATTCTCCAAGCGTCTGCTGGAAAAAGCCAAAGTGGCGGTTTCTCCCGGCATCGGCTTCGGTGAATACGGTGAAGGTTTTGTGCGTATCGCCCTGATCGAAAACGCTGATCGTATCCGTCAGGCGCTGCGCGGCATCCGTCAGATGTTCAAGGAAGACGGTTTGATTCAGCCTAAGACGAAGAAATTCCATCGCCGCTGGAAGGGTGAGCCGGTCCGGGCTGTCCCGGAGAAGAAACCTGCGGCACCCAAGTTTGCCAAGGTAAAGAACATTCCTACCAAGAGTACGAAGAAACCGAAGGCAAAGGCAGCAGCTAAGAAAAAATAATTAACGTAAGGAGAGGAAATGGCAACGGAAATCAAAGTCGGTTTGGCCGGGTTCGGTAATGTCGGGAAAGGCACCTACGACATCTTAAAAAGAAACCACTCTTTAATCGGCCAAAGAGCAGGCGCTCCGATCTCGGTCAAACGCGTCACCGTCCGCAACGTCGACCGTGTTAAACCTTTGGTCGACGAAGACGTGATCGTCACCAACGATTGGCATGACCTGGTCAACGATCCGGAAGTCAACGTCGTGGTGGAAGCCATGGGCGGTATTGAGCCCGCAAAATCTTTGATTTTGGCCGCCATTAACGCCGGCAAGCATGTTGTGACCGCCAATAAGGCGCTGCTTGCCGAGCACGGCAATGAGATTTTCTCTGCTGCTCTGGCTAAAGGCGTCAATGTTGCATTTGAAGCCGCCGTTGCCGGATCCATTCCGATCGTTAAAGCGCTGCGTGAAGGCTTAGCCGCCAACCGAGTCTCTTCGATCGCCGGCATCATCAACGGAACCTGCAACTTTATCCTCTCCACCATGCGTGATACCGGACGCAGCTTTGACGATGTCCTCAAAGAAGCTCAGCGTTTGGGATACGCTGAAGCCGATCCGACCTTCGACATCGAGGGTACGGACTCCGCTCATAAACTGATGCTTCTGTCGGCCATTGCCTTCGGCGTTCCGGTCGATATGTCTAAGGTTCATATCGAAGGCATTACACATCTGGAAGCCAAGGACATTAAGTTTGCCGAAGAACTCGGCTACCGCATTAAGCTGCTCGGCATCACGAAGTACACCGATTACGGCATCGAACTTCGCGTCCATCCGGCACTTGTCCCCACACGCCGTCTGCTGGCTAATGTGGAAGGCGCAATGAACGCCGTCGTTGTGAAAGGCGACGCAGCCGAAAGTTCTCTTTACTACGGCAAGGGCGCCGGCTCCGAGCCGACCGGTTCTGCCGTGGTGGCCGACTTGATCGATATCGCCAGAACTGCGGAAGTAGCAGTCTCCGAGCGCCCTCGCATGCCGACGACAACGCACAACCCGAAGGCCAAATCTTTTGCCGATTTCGGCGACACGGTTTGCTCTTATTACCTTCGCATTCCGGTTGAAGACAAGCCCGGTGTTTTGGCTGAGATCGCCCGTATTCTGGCCGACAACAAGATTTCTATCGAGTCTCTGATTCAGAAAGAAGCGCCTCTGGAAGATGCTTCCACCGAAATCATTCTGCTGACGCACAGCACTCGCGAAGCGGATATCCAAAGAGCCATCCGTACGATGCAGCAGCTTGCCAATGTTCGCGGCGCAATCGTGCTTCTGAGAAAGGAAGAATTACAGTAATGCAATACGTTTCTACACGCGGCGGCGTGCCCGCCGCCTCTTACAGCGAAATTGTCCTTCAGGGTTTGGCGCGCGACGGCGGCCTGTTTGTGCCGAGGGTCTACCCGCAGGTTTCGAAAGAGACCTTAAAGAACTGGCGCGGCCTCTCTTACGCTCAGCTCGCGACTGCCGTGACAAGTCTTTTTGCCAAAGACATGCAGCGCTCGGATATCGCTCGCCTTTGCGAAACCACCTACACGCCCGAAGTTTATTGTCACGGACGTGAAGGCACCGATTTCAAGAAAATCGCACCGGTTGTCTGGCTGGAAAAGGATTTCGGCATTCTTGAGCTCTCCAACGGTCCGACACTCGCCTTTAAAGACATGGCGATGCAGTATTTGGGTTCGCTCTTTGAATTTGTGCTTGCCCGCAAAGAAACCCGTCTGAACATTCTCGGCGCCACGAGCGGAGATACCGGCAGCGCAGCCGAATACGCTATGAAAGGCCGTGAAGGTATTCAGGTCTTTATGCTTTCTCCGGCAGGACGCATGAGCAAATTCCAGAAAGCTCAGATGTATTCACTGCAGGATAAGAACATTTTCAACATTGCCGTTCAAGGCAGTTTTGATGATGCACAGGATATCGTCAAAGCGGTTTCCGGCGATCTGACGTTCAAGACCGAACACCACATCGGTGCCGTGAATTCCATTAACTGGGCGCGCATTGCGGCTCAGGTCATCTACTACTTCAGTGCTTGGCTGCAGGCAACCGAATCTGAGGATGAAGAAGTCACGTTCTCCGTCCCCTCGGGCAACTTCGGTGACGTCTTAGCCGGCTGGATTGCCAAGCAGATGGGACTGCCTGTGGCTCGTCTGATCGTCGCCACCAACGAAAACGATGTCCTCTATGAATTCTTCCGCAGCGGCCGATATCGCATTCGCGATTCCGCCCATACGTTTGTGACGAGTTCTCCGTCGATGGATATTTCCAAGGCTTCCAACTTCGAACGCTATATCTACGACATCACCGGCAGAAACCCCGAGCGCGTGGTGGAGCTCTGGACCGAGCTCTCCCGGAAGAAGGAGTTCCTTCTCAACGCCGAAGAATGGGCAGCAGTAAAAGCAAGCGGTTTTACCGCCGCTAGGAGTACGCATGCTGATCGTCTCGCGTGCATCAAGCGAGTTTGGGATCAGTATGGCTTCCTCGTTGATCCGCACACAGCGGACGGTATCAATGCGGCAATGAAAGAACGAATCCCGGGCGTAAAAACCATTTGTTTGGAAACCGCATTACCTGCTAAATTTGCATCTACGATTAAAGAAGCCGTCGGCTTTGAACCTCCGGTTCCGGCCGGCTACGAAGGTCTGCTCGACAAACCGCAGAAAGTGCTGGAAATGCCTGCGGATGCGCAGTTGGTTAAAAACTTTCTCGCCGAGCATGACGTCGGGAAATAAGTTTTAATTTGAAGAGGCTTGCTTAACCGCAGGCCTTTTTGTTTTTATGAAGATAGTTAATTTTGTTGGATACTCCGGCAGCGGCAAAACGACCTTGATCGAGAAAATCATCGCGCTGTTAGCATCACGCGGTCTCAAAGTCTCGGCCGTTAAAAACGCCCATCACAACGTGGATATCGACAAGCCGGGGAAGGACTCTTACCGTTTTCGTGAAGCCGGTGCGACGCAAGTCATTGTGCATACCGACGAGCGCTGGGCTATGCTCACCGAGACGCCGAAAGATAAACCTACGCTGTCGGACCTAATTCGTCATTTAGATCCTGCGGATATCGTGATTGTCGAAGGCTTTAAGACCGAAGAGCAGGAAGCGCTTCGTCTGGAGGTTTGGCGCAAGCTCGAGCGGCATGAAACACCGATTTGCGCGCACGACAAGCGAATCTCTGCGGTGGTGACCGATACGACACACCCGGCATTTGGAAATCTGCCGATTTTTGATATAAATGATGCCGAAACCATTACTCGCTTCATAGTTCGAGAGCTAGGTCTCGAAGACGGAGAAACACGGAAATGCTGACAGTTGAACAAGCAAAAGCAAAGATTTTGGAAGGTGCGGAGGCGGTTGCCGAAGTAGAAGATATGGTGACCCTTTATTCGGCAGGCAAAATCCTCGCCGAAGACATCGTCTCCGAAATTAAAGTCCCGCCTCTGGATAATTCTCAGATGGACGGCTACGCCGTTCGCTGCGCCGATTTTGCAGGCGGTCGCCGCAATTTTCCGGTTTCTCAGCGAATTTTTGCCGGCCACGTCGGCACCGAACTTGAACCCGGCACTGTCGCTCGCATCTTTACCGGCGCCCCGATTCCTCCGGGTGCCGATGCAGTGATTCCTCAGGAAGAAGCTTCCGAGATGGAAGACGGCAGCGTGGAATTCCACTGCGAGCCCAAGGCAGGTGCCTGGATTCGAAGAGCAGGCTGCGATATCGATATCGGTCAGACTGTATTGAAGAGGGGCGACCGTTTAACGCCTCCGGCGCTCGGCGTTGCTGCGAGCGTCGGCGTTTCCACAGTTAAGGTTTATCGTCCGATTCGTGTTTCGCTTTTCTTCACCGGCGACGAACTCGCGATGCCGGGAGAAAAGCTCGTCGAGGGCGGCATCTATAACTCCAACCGTTTTGTCCTGCGCGGTCTGCTCCATCAGCTGGGCTGCGATGTGGTGGATTACGGCAATATTCCCGATACGTTTGAAGCAACTTTAGAAGCTTTCCGCAAAGCCTCCCGCAAGTCCGATTTCATTTTGACCAGCGGCGGCATGAGCGTAGGCGAAGCCGACTTCATTCGCAGAGCTGTTGAAGAGCTCGGAAAGATGCAGATGTGGCGCATCGCCATGAAGCCCGGCAAACCGGTTGCTAAAGGCGAAGTCCGCGGTGTTCCGTTTATCGGCCTTCCCGGCAACCCTGTCTCCGGTTTTGTGACCTTCCTGCTGTTTGCTCAGCCGCTGATCCTTAAACTTTCCGGCCGCAGCCAGATCGATGTGAAGGGTTATATCCTTCCGCTGGCCTTTGATTACAAGTGCGGATCCCGCCGCGAGTTCATTCGTGTCCGCCGCAACGGTGCCGGAGAGCTGGAAAACTATCGCACCCAAAACTCCGCGGTTCTGAGCTCCTGTACCTGGGCTGACGGTTTAGCCGACATCCCGGCTGAAGCTGACTTGAAGAAGGGCGATTTGGTGACCTACATCCCGTTTACGGAATTCAATTTATAAGAGGTCTCAATGAAGATTGCAGTTCAAACAGAAGACTTTGATGTTCAGGCTGAAGTAGCGGCACTGCATGGGTCTCCCAAAGTCGGAGCCGTCGTGATGTTTTTAGGCACGGTGCGAGACCTCAACGAAGGTGACGAAGTCGCTTCCATGACCTTAGAGCACTATCCCGGAATGACCGAAAAAGCCCTTACGGCCATTGTGAAAGAGGCAAAGAAACGCTGGGATATTATGGATGCGACGGTGATTCACCGTGTCGGTGAACTGTTCGCGACCGACCAGATCGTTTTTGTCGGAGTTTCCGGCGCGCATCGCGGGGAAGCCTTTAAAGCCTGTGAGTTCATTATTGATTACTTGAAGACCGAAGCCCCGTTCTGGAAGAAGGAAAAGGTGGGCGAGGGCACCCGCTGGGTACAGGCCAAAGAGACCGACGAAGCCGCAAAATCCAAGTGGAGCAAATAAGCTCAAAATAAGAGAAAAACGCACGTCCGTCTCCGCGGACTCTTCAGAATAGACGCATAGGGGAACAGGAGTTGATTCCGAATGTTTCCTTAACAAAAGGAGATTCAAACTCTTATGCGTCAAGATCAATTTACAACTCGGTTCCAAGAGTTGCTCGGAGAAGCACAATCGATGGCTGTTGAGCGTTCTCAGCAGTACATCGATCCGCTTCACTTGCTGCTTGCGGTATTAAAGGACACCGAGGGCACCGGAAGGACGCTCTTAGAGCGCTCCGGCGTGAGAGTCAGAGAACTCGAACGTAAGGTGAAGGAAGCGATCGGCAAACTGCCGGAAGTTTCCGGAGCTGCCGACAATGTCCAAATCAGCCGTGAGTTGATGGCAATCCTTAATTCGATGGAAAGAGAGGCCGAAAGACTCGGCGATAAATTCATTTCCACCGATCTCTTCCTTTTAGCCTTATGCGACAGCAAGTGTGACGCCGCACGTCTTGCGCAAGAGGAAGGCCTCAATAAACCGAGCCTAGAAAATGCAATTTTATCCGTGCGCGGAGGTGAAAAAGTGGACAATCCCGAAGCTGAGAACAATCGTGAAGCGCTTAAGAAGTACACGGTTGACCTGACCGAAAAGGCCAAAGAAGGAAAGCTCGACCCTGTGATCGGGCGAGACGACGAGATTCGCCGTGCGATGCAGATTCTGCAGCGCAGAAGCAAGAACAATCCGGTTCTTATCGGCGAACCCGGTGTTGGTAAGACCGCTGTGGTCGAAGGCTTGGCACAGCGTATTGTGAACGGTGAAGTGCCCGACACACTGCGCAACAAACGCGTCTTGAGCCTCGATATGGCCGGACTTGTCGCCGGTGCGAAATACCGCGGCGAATTCGAAGAACGTCTGAAAGCACTGCTGAAGGAAGTGGTTGCCGAAGAAGGCCGCATCATTCTGTTTATCGACGAAATCCATACAGTGGTCGGTGCCGGTAAGACAGAAGGTGCAATGGATGCCGGCAACATGCTCAAACCTGCACTTTCCCGCGGTGAACTGCATGTGATTGGTGCCACGACCTTGGACGAGTACAGAAAGTACATTGAAAAAGATCCCGCCCTGGAGCGCCGTTTCCAGAAAGTGATCGTCAACGAACCGAGTGTCGAAGACACGATTGCTATTCTGCGCGGTCTGCAGGAAAAGTATGAAGTCCACCACGGTGTTGAAATTACCGACCCGGCGATTGTGGCTGCTGCTGAACTTTCCGCCCGCTACATTACCGATCGTTTCCTTCCGGATAAGGCGATTGACTTGATTGATGAGGCGGCAGCGCGCATCAAGATGGAAATTGATTCCAAGCCTGAAGAACTCGATAAGCTGGATCGTCGTCTGATTCAATTGAAGATTGAACGTGAAGCCGTTAAGAAAGAAAAAGACGAAGCCAGTAAGAAACGCTTGAGCGGTTTGGAAGAAGAAATCGCTAAGTTAAGCCGCGAGTATTCCGATTTGGAAGAAATCTGGAAGAAAGAAAAGAACGCTGCCTTGGGTTCTAAAGAAGTCCGTGACGAAATCGACAGGCTCAAGACCAAGATGGAAGAGCTTCGCCGTTCCGGCAAGTATGAAGAACTCGCCGCGATCCAGTACGGCAAACTTCCGGAACTTGAAAAACAGCTTGTGAAGGAAGAAAAAGAAGAAACCAAGCTCTACGACGAAAAACCGAAGCTCCTGCGTACACAGGTAGGTGCTGAAGAAATCGCCGAAGTGGTTTCCCGCGCAACCGGTATTCCGGTCTCCAAGATGATGGAAGGCGAACGCCAGAAACTTCTGGATATGGCCAAGTACATCGGTAAGCGAGTTGTCGGACAGAAAGAAGCGGTTGATAAAGTCGTTGACGCCATTCTTCGTTCTCGTGCCGGCTTGTCCGACCCGAACCGTCCTTATGGTTCCTTCCTCTTCCTCGGTCCGACAGGCGTCGGTAAGACGGAACTCACGAAGGCTTTGGCCGAATTCCTGTTTGACACTGAGGACGCCATGATCCGTATCGATATGAGCGAATTCATGGAGAAACACTCCGTGGCTCGTTTGATCGGTGCGCCTCCGGGATATGTCGGCTATGAAGAAGGCGGCTACTTAACAGAAGCCGTACGCCGTAAACCTTACAGCGTGATTCTTCTCGACGAAGTTGAAAAAGCTCATCCGGACGTCTTCAACATCCTGCTTCAGGCTTTGGACGACGGCCGAATGACCGACGGTCAGGGACGCACGGTTGACTTCAAGAATACCGTCATCATTATGACTTCCAACCTCGGTTCTCAGGAAATCATGAACCGTCAGGGTGAAGATCCTGAAGTTGTGAAGGAAGCCGTAATGGATGAAGTCAAAAAGCACTTCAGACCCGAATTCATCAACCGTATTGATGAAATCGTTGTCTTCAATGCTCTTGACCAGAAGGCTATTCGCGAAATCGCCCGCATCCAGATTCGTAAGCTGGCGAAACGCATGGAACAGCAGAACATCGGTCTGGATGTAACTGAAGCCGCTTTGGATGAAATAGGGAAGGTCGGCTTTGATCCGCTGTTCGGTGCACGTCCGCTGCGCCGTGCGGTCCAAGACTATCTGGAAAACCAGATTGCTGTGGATATCCTCAAAGGCAAATATGCTCCGGGAGACACGGTGTTTGTGGATTATGTCGACGGCAAATTCATTTTTGAAGACCGTAAAGACAACCGATAAGATCGTCTGATCTCATTTGAGAAAGGCCGGGAGACTAACAATCTCTCGGCCTTAAATATTTTCAGAAGGCGTCAGGAATAGAATAAGAAAAAACACTCTTAAGCCACGCCATGTACGTACAAGGAACTCGCGGTCACGACATCCTCGCGATTTTTCTCGTTTCGATCGCTCACGCCAGCTCTCACTTTTATCACTTAGTGATTCCTTCTCTGTTTCCTTGGATTCTTCCGCACTTCGGAATGAATTTCCTTCAGGGCGGAACCTTGATGACGACGTTCTTTGTCACAAGTGCAGTCGGTCAGTCGATGAGCGGCTTTCTGGTCGATAAAGTAGGCGCCCGGACCTCAATGTATACGGGCCTGGTTTTGCTCATTGCCAGTGCCGTAGCCTTAGGCATGGCAGAAAATGTCCCGATGCTTTATCTCTCTGCGATGCTTGCCGGCGCCGGCAACTCGGTATTTCATCCGAGCGACTATTCGCTGATGAACTACAACATTCAGGATCGCTTCTTGGGTCATGCTTTTGCCTGGCATAACATCACCGGCAATATCGGCTGGGCGATTTGTCCTTTCTTCATGGTGACGACAGCGGGTTGGTTCGGCTGGAGAGGTGCGGCGTTTGCGGCTTCCTCTGTGGCGCTGATTGTTCTTGTCATCGAGCTTTTATTCAGAGGCGTTTTCTCTCGCGATTCTGTCCGCGACACTACGCCGCCGACTCCGAAAGAAAAAGAAGAGGGGACCTTCGGATTTCTGCGGGTGCCTGATGTCTGGTACTGCTTCATGTTTTTCTTTTTTACGTCCGGTGCCTTCGGCGTTCTTCAAAGCTTTTCACAGACGATTTTCAAGAATGCCTATCACTTGAATCTGACCGGGGCCTCGGCGGCTCTGACGGCTTATCTCTTGGGCGCCGGGGCGGGCGCTTTGATCGGAGGATTTTTAACGAACCAGCATAAAATCTCGAGCAATCGTGTTGTGGCGCTGTGTCTTACGTTTGCAGCCGTGATGGCAGCTATTTTGGCGTCTCGGATTCTAAGCGGGTATTGGGCAGTCGTTCTAATGTGTCTGATGGGTCTGGGAACAGGCGTAGCAGCACCGAGCCGAGACATTATGATTCGAGGTGCGACAGTTGCTAAGTTAGGCAAGAAATCTTTCGGGCGTGTCTACGGTTTTACGTATTGCGGAATGGATGTAGGTCAGTCTCTGACTCCGATTTTCTTTGGACCGCTTCTTGACGTCGGTATGTTTACAGCTGTTCTTTTCGGTGTTGCAATTCTTCAGACCTTTGCAATTTTTACAGCGCTTCGCGTCTCTACTCAGTCAAGTCCGTCGGCGTCCTAAAGAAGCCGAGGCGTAAGTTCGTCCATATCGCCGAGGTTCAACATGTTTTCAGTGTCTTCTTCCAGGCGGTTCCCAATGGCAATGCCTAGGAGGCGGACGGTCTGATGATTGAAATCGATTTTTTCCAGCAGAGACTCGGCCGTTTTGAGAATCTGAGATTTCTCGTTGAAGACAGAGTTAGATGTTTGTGTTCGCGTAATCGTTTTGAAGTTGTGGAAACGCACTTTTAACGTCAGCGATCGGCCGAGAAAGTCGTTTTTACGAAGGCGCGTCATCAGATAGTCCGTCAGTTCCGAGAGCGTATCTTCTAATTTATTGAGATTTCCTTCATCTTTTGAGAGCGTGATCTCGGCGCTGACTTGTTTGCGAATGCGTTCGGTTCTAACCGGACGATCATCAATGCCTCGGGCAAAGTTGTAATAGGATAGTCCAGAACTGCCGAATTGCTCGACTAAAAACGAAAGATCTTTTTCTCTCAAATCCTTGCCTGTGAAAATTCCGAGAGCCTCCATTTTTTGAGAGGTCACCGGGCCGACACCCCAAATTGCCTTGACGGGAAGGCGGTCAATGAATTTGAGTGCCGCATCCGGATGGATTACGCATAGACCGTCCGGTTTGCGCCAGTCGCTGGCAATTTTTGCGAGAAATTTGTTGTAAGAGACCCCGGCAGAAATAATGAGGCCGACTTCTCGCCGAACGTCTGCTTTGATGAGCTTTGCGATTTCCATCGCGTAACCATAATCGCGCCAAACGTCCGTAACATCCAAGAATGCCTCATCAATAGAGACTTGTTCAATGAGATTTGCGTAGCGAGAAAAGATTTCGAAAACTTCGGCTGATGCTTTTTTGTACTCGTCCATCCGCCCGGGAACGAAAATTAAATTAGGGCAGAGCCTCGCGGCAACCGAAGAGGGCATTGCGGAACGTACACCGAACTTTCTTGCTTCGTAGGAAGCAGACGCAACGACACCTCGAGCGGAATTTAATCCGACGGAAATTGCCTTCCCTTGCAGCGAAGGATTATCACGCTGTTCAACAGAAGCGAAAAAAGCGTCGAGGTCGAGGTGAAGTATTCGGCGATAGTTATCGAAATTCATAGACGAATTTTCGCATTATTCATTGCTGTTATCTTCCTAAAAAAGTAAAGAATTTTCTGAAAAGTCGGGTTTCTTAAAAAGAGTAGAAACGCGTTCAGTTACGTTGCAAAGCTGGCAAACTCAAGAACCAGAGGAGACGAGAATGAATAACACATTAAAAGGCATGACGATGGCCGGATTAGCGGCTGTTTTTTGGGGATCAATGGGCGTAGCCGGACAGTATTTGCTTCAGAACTGTCACTTTACGCCTATGGATTTGATCTCGATTCGCATGCTGCTGGCCGGCTCCATATTCGTAGGTATTGAGTTTTTTCTGCTGAAAAGAGGTGCACTGAAAGTATTTGAAACCAAGCAGAACATTATTGACTTAATAATCTACACACTAACGATCATCGGAACGCAATTAACGTTCTTTGTTTGTATTCAATACGCAAACGCACCTTTTGCCGCTGTTTTAACTGCAACTGTTCCATTGTGGATTATGTTGTTTATGTTTGTGTTCCAGCATAAGCATCTGACGGTGAAGGAAATCTTTTGCGGAATCGTTGCAGTAGCCGGTGTGGTTCTAGTCGTGACCGGCGGATCATTTAAAAACTTCAACGTCTCAGGTATCGGCTTTTGGGCAGGAATCGGGTCCGGAATAACGTTTCAGTTGTTGTTGAAAGGATGTACGATTGAAGCTCCGAAACCAACTGATTGAAAACAAATGATTTTTGACAGTTGGTTTCTGATCTGTTTTTCGAAAATGGTCGATCTGCACAAAAAGCGCCATTATTTTCGAAAATTTGGGGTGATTTGGGTGATTGCTTGACTGTTTTTGATAGTTGTAGTAACATCTAGTTACATTCTTTTAACAACAAAATCGCCCTAGGGCGAGCTGAAATCAATTTGATTAAATATTAGATCCGGCTACTGAGGCCTCTTGGCCTTATCCGGATTAACAAGGAGCCTCTGTTTGAGGCTTTTTGTGTTGACTGAACTGACATGGATTCAGTTAATCCACTAGAAGGAATTTACCTAGGCTTCAAAGCAATTCCTTTTTTTATCGCGTAAGCATTACTTTCCGAAGATTTTCAAATATTTCGAAAATTAGGTTTTATTTCTGTCTGTTGTAACGGCTTTGTTGGGGACGTAAGAAGAATTTCCTAAATTTGCTAAGAAAAAAGATTGGTCTGTGGTTTTTCTGAAATGGTGCGGGAAACGGCAGATAGTTCGCATTCCCCAAAAGGCTCAGGAAAATGCATAGACCAATGACGTTCAATGACTCCTGCGATGAACCAAACGGTTGAGCTAGTTCAATAAAAATGTGGGTGAAGTAACTTTTGCAAAGGTAAGAAGAGGGAGATTTGGTGGCCCGAACCGGCACTTAAATTTATTTATATTCAATTAGATAAAAATTAGATGTTGTTTAGGATACCTTCTAGGATACCAATAGAATTTTTCTTAACGGTCTTTTGGTTCGTGCTTGGTCTCATCAGGCGCCGGTCTGAATTGGGGCTTTGTTACACCATGGAAGTGATTCAACTCTGCAAACAATCGCCCTCTGACAGCATCATACAACCCAAATTATAAAAATATCTATAGACCCTGAAAATATCCGCTCAAGCGCTCCCAACTTCTGAAAGCCAATAATGATGGGCATTTCAGGGGAGCACATACGAAAAAAAGGGAGCGTCTCGTAAGCGCTCCCACTGTGTGATTATCTGGTTAATCCTCTAAAACAGTTGCCAGGTAACGTTTGAACGGGTCTAAGAAGTCCTTCTTCATATATCCCCGTTTGTTCCACTCCTGTTTTATGGCCTTGGGTTTAATTTCGAAAACTTTTAAATGATTCGCCAACTGTCGAGCTGTCATTTCTTTCCCATGATTAAAATTAGCCCATCTCAACTCTTGATTGCCGATCAACGCTTGTAATAGATCCGTGGTGAGAATGTATTCTTTCTCCGGATTTCTTGTAGCTGGATCGTTTAAAACATCCCTAATATCGGAAAGCAACTCCACATTGAGGGGCATGTCTGTATCAATGTTTGAAAGGGTTTCCGCGCACACTCTGACCTTCTCACCATAGTAGTTCGGTGATTCCTCGTTCGGAAAGGTGTAATCCAAATAATCTGCAATTGAGATTAACGGCTCCCATTTGTCGGCATCTCGGTCACTGATAGAAGTTGGAATCTTCGGCCTATGTTTTTCAAGCCATGCTCCTGCTTCAATCGCAAAAGCGGAGCACTTCGCATTGAGCACGCTCCATAGTTCACCTGGGACATCTCTAACTTTTGGCATGACCTCGCTAGTCAGTTTTCTTCTAAGCTCGATAGTGATACATCTATCCGTGATCGTGTCGCTTATGTTTTTGGCACTGATACCGGAAATGGCCTTCATTCCAAAACAGTCAAAATGACGCTCTGTAAATTTTCCACTCGGAGTTTTTTCCAACCGGTAAACAAGGGCTTTTCCTCGTTCAATTCCACACTTGATAACACCTTGTAGATCTTCGTCTTTAGCTAAAAAAGAATCAGCTTCATCAATAAACATTGTTGGATGATGTTTTTGAACTAGCCTAAAAAGTACCGGAGCTGTCAGATTTCCTGTTTCAAGCGGTTTTTTGGAAAGTTTCGCCAACAAACCTAAAAGCTGGGATTTTCCGCACCGTTTTTCCGGAGCAGTAATCATTAAGTACGGTGAAAAATTGAATGAATCTATGCACCAAGTGGCTAAAACCCATAACGCACATGAGAATGATTGGATTTCGGGATTCTTAAAAACAATGTGCCTTGTCAGTCTTTCTTGAATTTCTGCCAACAATTCAGCTCCGTTTACTTCTCCCTCATACGGTTCAATCTCTCTTTCATACGGTTGCATATCGCCTTCTGCCTTTTCGTCTAACGAAGTTTCAAAAATCTCTCTCCAGAGTGTTAGTACATCGCCTTTCTTGAAATAAGGTTTAAATTCTGCGTGCTTGCAGATGTCAGGCGCCTTCAATTTGATTTCACTCTCTGCCGGATATTTGGACACCACGTGCCTTAGCAATTCGAGTGCCTTATTTTTCGGTGCTACATCTGCTTCAATGGAGGAAAAAATCTCATTAACTTTGTTGGCGGTTTCCTCTGCTATGGATGTTATTCGGGCTTGAGCCTCTATTTTTTCTTCATCCGACAAGTTAGAATCTCCATAAGTTGCGTTCGCTTTACTGAGGTGCCCGTTAGCCGATTCGGTTGCGGGCATTTTGTTATCTTGAGCATTGTTCATCATGCACACTCCCTAACCAAATAGAAATCATTCCAATCTGTCGGGGCTTTCTCGCTTCCGGTCACTTTTCTGAATTTCTGGTTATCTGCTTCTGTGAACGGTGGAGCCAGGATTGTCAGATTTGGTACCTCCAATTGAGCTTCGAGGGCTTTTTCAATCCCTACGCCGTATCGGTGTCCGTCTCTGGGTTTATCGACATCGGCATACAAGACGATCTCAGCCAAGGGATATTGCTCACGCATAGCTTTGGCCACGGGTTTGATGTTTCCTGCATTCATGCAAGAGATAAAAATCCCTGATCGCTGTTCACTCTTCTGGAGCACTGATAACAATGTCGCAACACCTTCCGCGATATGAATCTTTGGGGTTGCTCCTCGGTCAACCGGATTGAAGGTAGCCGGCCAATATGCTCCCTTCATTTCACCGTTTCGCAAAAAATACTTATTTCCGCATTCATCAATAAATTGTGCGCTGACAAGGTTTAGGCCGTCTCTGACAAGTGGAAATACAAGCAACCGTCCTTCTGGTAGCCGTTGATAGTTCGAGCCAAACACGGCTTCAAAATTCTCTCGGGTGCATTCAAAGATGGTTTCTGTTAGCTCTACTGCTTTTCGCTCCAGATAAGGATGTTTGGGGCTTCCATGCCATTCCATGTTTACTGACGGATATGCGCCAAAGTCTGAGTTAAAGAATGCATACAGGCGCCGGTACACACTCTCACGGGTCATCCTTTGTGCACGCTCTGCTTCTCGCTGTTCGCGCTCCCGTTCGTGTCTGATGATCTCTTTTTCGGCTTTGGTCAAACGCCGGTTAGACCGCTCCGAAAAGATCGCCTCAAGGCCGTTTTCCCAATTCCCAATAAAGATTGCTCCGTCTGGGAATTCTCGCATGTAGCCATTTTTGCTACGGCTATGAGCGACTGTTGAAACTCTGATAAGTTGGCCATGTGTCGGAATTCTTTCCGGTATCACTTCGCAGTAATCGCATGCTGAGGCCAAGTCATTGAATACACGTATGCTCATGCTTCCTCCCGTGTATGTCTCCAAAAGAAGGCTCCGTTTCCTTCTCTCGGTTAAGGTTTGAATTAGCTTTATTTGATCTCTTGCTTAACAAAAGGTCTGACCTCAGCCAGATAGGTGAGGATTGAATCTGTAAAGCTGAGTAGATCGGACATTTGAACCGCTGTACTTAACGGGATTTCGCCTATAGTGGAATTTGCTATTTCTTCCTGTAAGGGCTGAATCGCCAACTTAAATACCGTGGCTGTCTGTTTTTCAAGCTCATCCAGCTCATCTAAAGCCTGCTGTTGAAAGCGGTCGTTAGAGAGGTCGGCTTGTCGAGCCAAGACAAAAAACGGGTTGATGGTCGCGGGTTGCGATTGATTGGTTTTAGGCATTGTTGGCCTCCGATATGGTTAAATTTTTGGAGACCATGCGCCCGTTTCTCAGGCGGGTGGGCATGGCATTACAGTTCTGAGAAATTCGGCCATATCGGTAGCCGTGCGATAAATCGCAACTGCAAGCCACGCCCATTAACAGATGTGACAATTTCCGGATAAATGAAAATCCGTTTTGGTTTTCACCGTGACGATTATCCGCCGACATATTCAGGTTTCTCAGGCCTGTATCAGCTTTCACTGATACGAAGGATTGTAATGCAGACAAATAAAAGCCGTAAAGTTTCGGAAAGATTGAGCCTGTTGCAGGCCGTTCCTGTCGGAGCTGAGTTGAGTTTTTATCACCGGCGCCGGTCTTGCAAAAACAGTCTCTGACTGCGTCCATGCCCTGGAAGATACAACTAAGGGAAGGACGGGGAAAATGAGCTTGAGATTTCATTTTGGTGCCTTCCTGTTGGTTTTCTTGCTGAGTTTTCCTCCTGACCTTTGCTCTATCCAGGTCAAGAGTTCCTGAGTATCTTTGAAAACGTCTTTAATGAAGTTTTCTCTTTCTGCCTGCTCCTGAAAGCCAAGGGTTAGGCTGATTGTGTTTTTGAAATGTGCAATTTCAGCCCGCACGATCTCGATACTTCTAATTTTGGAGGTGATCGCGGTACTCATTCGGCTTTCTCCATCTGGTCATCATTTGCAGAAGGTAGAGATTCAACCCACTTGATAACATCCTGGGGTCTCCAAAAGACGACAGTTTGAGAAACCACGATTGGCTTTGGAAAATTTTTCTCTCTTATCCAATCGTTGATTGTTGATCTGCCTAAAGGCTTGACCGTGCCCCCAAGGAAAGCGCAAAGACTTGTTTTATTCAGATAACCAAAAAGATATTCGCCTTCGATTTTGTGATAGGCGCTGTGATCAAGATCTTCTAATTTGACATCAAGCATGACTGCTCCTTTACGTGTGTTAAGGCTCGTTTATTTGTTGAGCCGACTGGAGCATTTTTTCAAGCGTCTTAGGGTGCACTCAATGGCATTGAGTTGGATTTTTCAGGCGCACTTAGTGCACTGAAAGACTATTTCTTGAGAATGTCTGCATAAGCCTTGAGCAAAGTTTTTGGAATTTCGGTTTTGAACGTCTCTTTGTAGACTATTTCTGCCTGAGCTTTTAATTCGCCGTCTAGGAGATTTCTACCTTCTCCCAAAGCAAATTTTTTACCATCGTTAATTGTTATTCCTTGGTTTTCTATGCGCCTAAGTATTTCAGGCAAGATCGCCAACCTAGGAGCGTAATTCTCGGAATTTGGAGCTAAGTATTTGGCTAATAAAGTTATATCTATATCGGTGGGAGTTGGAGTTTCCCTTTCCTCGCTGTGAATGACTTGGGTTGTACTTTTAATTTCAATCCGATTTCTTCTATCTTCAGGCCAAATATTGCCAGGCCTTGGCAAATAGTCATCCTCGTTGTACTCGAAAGGTAGTGGAATTTGTTTTTTCTGACAGAAAGCGACATACGCAACTAGGTGAAATTTATAATTTTCAGGACTCTCATCTTTATCGTGATCATCTGAAGGATAGCCACACAAAATGGTATACGGAGGTTCAATGTACTCTGGATCCCAAATTTCCATACCGTCTGGTACATCAGCTTCAAGGCTATCGACAATTAAATCTACAAACGGCTTAATTCTTCGTTGATAGATTTCATCGGCTAAAGAAGAATTATCGAACACCCATGGTCTTAAGCCAGCCAGCAGAGTGGCAAATTCTCTAATAGTGAATTTTCTTTTTTTTATGAAGGCCATGTATTCCGGTTCAGTTTTGTCGATTGGACGGGTGAAATAGAGCCTGAGATCTTGTTCAATCAGCCATTGCGGTTTGTTTGCTTCCGCGTTCATTTTTTGCCCCTGGCCCTGGATTCGTGTTAGGTGAGAAGGAGCGCCAACGCCATACAGGGCTATAAGGCGGATTCGAGCAGGTTAATTACTCCTTCTCTAGGCGCACCATTGATTGTACTCAATCCGATAATTCTCGGAGCGTTCTGGAAACCTTCGGACGGCGTTTTGAGAAACTGTTGACCATTGCAGTAATGAAGTTTTTTGAAGTGAGATTAGGTTGCCGTCTGGTTCGTGATCATCTTTTTATAGAGGTTGCAAAATCTACATAATCTCTTTTTATAGAGAGGTCAAAAAGGTCAAATCCTTTTTTAACGGTGTCAAAATTGTCAAATTCTCCGGCTCATTTGAAACGTGTCGGCATGACTGCTCGCCGTCTGCCGGAAAAAACATCTCTAAGTGTCCGTATCGTAATATCCATCTTTTCTGAGATTTGCCGGAGAGACCATCTAGATAAGCGGAGGTCGATACATTGAACAAGATCATTATTTGAGTATTTGGCTTTGGGGCTTGATTCTCCAATGAGTACCGAGCCGGAGTAGTGGCGTGTTGATGGTTGAGCGCCAAGACTGATGAGGCTTAACAAATTGGCCTTAAGTTCCTGGAGCGGTTTCCGTTATTCAAAGGATCTCAGGTCTTCCATCAATCCTCGTCCTGTTGTCTTTTCCACCGCGCGTAAAACGTTAGCATTAGTTAGCATTCCGAGTCTTGAGAATGCCGGCGCCGGTGTTTTGGATGTCAGGTTTTGTAAGGTTCGTCACTGTTTTGGAAAGCAGGTTTTAGCAGGTTACTATCGCGCGTAAAAACCTCAACATTTATCAACATTCCAACCGCTGGCTAACCTCCAAGATGTCAACTTTTGTCATATTTCCAGCTCCCAATGTAACGCCCTATCGCGCGGGAAACCTTACCATTTCTTAACATGACACCACCGGAATAATGTTTTCCGAAAAAGGGTAATCCCTTCCGTTCAACTGAAATTATTTTGAAAATCTGCATTGTTTTCAGAAAAAGAATCAATTCCTCACGCGCGCGCGAAGTCTCTCGCAAATACCCAAGGGAGCCAAAGGGAAGGCCTCAAAAATCCGTTCACTGATTTTGCACGTATAAAAATCTGACTTGGCGCGCGGTCTAAAGCATTGAGCTTTGAAACTCGTACCCGCCCCTACCCCATAGGGGTTGAAAAACGATCCGGCGCCGGTTGTTCATGGAGATAGGGTGTAGAGGAGAAAATATTTTGACAGTGCTCTTATGTTGGTTTTGAGCAGAGTTTTGATCTTGAAAGGGCACTGTAAAGAATGCTGTATAAATGGCTTGAAGTCATTGTGTTGCATAGGTTTTTGGAGGCTGAAAATCTTATTTGTACAGTAATCCTCAAAATTGGAGCGGTTTTACTCAACATAATTGTGGTTATGTTGAATAGAGTAATCCATTGTTTTTATTGGTTTTTAGTTTTTTAAACCTGTAAATAATTGTTAATAATTAGATCAAATGAGCCAAATAGGGGAGCGGATAGCGCATAGGAGCACAATGCTATTTTTCAGGCGCTCCCGCTCAATCCCTTGTCTTTGTTAGTGTTTGGAGTATTGGGAGCGGAGGAGCGGATATTTATGACCTATACCCATAATTTTATATTTGAGATTAGATACATTCTCTTCCTTATATCACCCACCCAAAATTGCCATTAATGAATCTTGTCTAATAAGAAAAAGATTTTTGTGCTCCCAAGGTGCCAAGTTGGAAGGGCATGGCCATTTACTTTCTTTTGTTAAGGAAGTCGCTGAGATCATCCAGGCTAATGCAAAACTCTGCCCAATCTTGCATGATTTCGCGCCGGTGTTTCACCATGTTGGCTCGGTCATAAGCGCCGTTGTAAGCGTCTCTGAAATGGAGCATGCAATATTCAACGGCCTGCTCATCGTATTTTTTGAAATTCTCTAATTCATCATCACGTGCCCAAGTCTTAAATCCGCTTCGTACTGTGCCGTGTTGCGTGATTAGAGAAGGCTTTCCAAACTCATCTAATACATTAGGGTCGTGTAGATCCAGGCCACTTAAAAGCTCTGGAGAATCATTCAGACGTTTGACCAAAATTGAAAATTGGCCGTCTGAATAATTTGTAGTTTCCCCGTTACGTCTAATGCCAGACGGAAATATGTACGCATGCTCTGCTAATTTTGGGAGAGACTTTAATATCTGGATTGCTTGAGCACTTAAAAAGATCGTTCGTTTTCGGGGGTCGATTCTTTTTTGCTTGTCGTGCTCGATAGGAATAATCCACTTTCTGTTTTCAAAATCAATCTCGTTCCATTGAGCCAATCTCACGGCCTTACTTCTAGCGGAAGTTAAAAGAGAAAATACAAACATCAGTGCGTCCGTGCCTCCCGTTTCCAAGAGGAGCTTGATAAATCTTGGAATTTGCTTGTAGAGAAGGGCTGGTCTGTTTTGAGTTTCTTTCTTAACTTTTTTAGCCGGCGCCAGCAGTAACTTTAGTTCCTCATTGCAAGGGTTTTGAATAATGCCGAATGTGCCCAAACTCTTGGCATACAAAAAACACTCCTCAACTCTGGTTTGTGCTCTTCTTGCCGTTTCTCCTTTAGCGCGATACAAAGGATCAAACACTGTGTATAGATCTCTGTGGGTTATTTCGTTGATCGGTTTATCTCCAATTATCGGAAAAACATGGTTACGTACCCTGTTATATTCTCTTTCTGGATTTCCCAATCCTTTGACCATGACCTCTCGGTAATATTGATCGAAAACTAACTTGAAGGTTGTTCGTTTTAATCTCTCAGCGGTCTCAGCTTGTTCTTTTTGTATTGCCTTTTCTTCGGCTAATCGTTTTTCTTCTTCGCGCGGATCTATGCCATTTTTTACCATTTCCTGAATTTCTTCAGCAATTTGCCGTGCTCGTTTCAAACTCTTAACGCCAGAAAGGTATTTTGTGTATTCGGTGCCGTCTTTCCTGATTCTCACGTAATAACAAGAGAAGGTCTCACGCTTTTTTATGTATAGGCCACGGCCTCCAACTGCATGATCTCCAAACTTCAGCGCGTCTATTTCTTTCTGAGTTAAAAGTTTTGCTATTTTCGGCATGACCTCTGAGAACCTATTTAAAGTTAGGATACCAAACGGGATACCATCTAGGATACCAAAAATATTCGGCTTATCTCGTAAAGTGCTGGAAAGCTACGGAAGGAAAAGATGTCTAACTCTTTGATATAAAAAGAAACCCCGTAAGGTTACGGGGTCTCTCAGAATAGTGGTTGGTGGCCCGAACCGGACTTGAACCGGTACAGCTTGCGCCGAGGGATTTTAAGTCCCTTGTGTCTACCAATTTCACCATCGGGCCGCCAAGAGATCGCATTCTAATATAAATTTCGAAAAGCTGCTTTTCCCTTTATTCAAGTCTTCGATATCAATTGTTTCTTCTCTTCGTGAAAACGACTTCGTCTTTTACTCAGATTAGGGTTTACATCTAAAATATCCTATAAAACAGGTAAGATCATAGGTAAGAAATTTGAGAAAATTGGTGATTTTCCTAGGTCGAAGGATTTTCAAAAATGATCTGTCGACCAGGTAAAAATTTAAAAGGAGGATCAATATGTCTGCGAATTTCTCTTCTGATTCGATCGTTTGGGTCGACGGACAGGTCACTCTGCCGAAGCATATTTTGAAGATTTTAGGCATCGAAAACGGTCATCGCTCTAATGTAACCTTTATCGTAGAAAACGGCGAAGTAAAAATCGTTAACAGTGCTGCCTATGCAATGAACAATCTGAAAAAAGCTAAGGATAAAGAAGCCGCTTAATGCCCTCCACACAAAGCAGCTCCAAATTACTCTTATTAAAAACCGGTCGTAATGATGCAAGAAGCATCAACGGCCGGTTTTGTATTTACAGTTACCCTTGACCCCTAGCTAACGGTGGATTAATACATCTCTCCTCAGTAATTACCCTGTTTTGCCTCTCTGAGCCTTAAGGAAGCTCTGTAAAATGCTTGATTCTTCCCAATGGCCTTTAGAGACTTAATTTTC
>ERZ773218.832-NODE-832-length-34028-cov-5.158273_pt1 | contig 34028 bp, 27 predicted proteins | sample MGYA00580527_ERZ773218 | MGnify/ENA primary metagenome ERZ773218 (study PRJEB29015, sample SAMEA2737763) | human gut metagenome | biome: human gut; feature: human-associated habitat; material: faeces | place: China | collected 2012 ...
AGCTTGCTCATAAGTGGGGGAAAGACCTTTTGACCCGCCCCAATATGAGCATAAAAGTGGGACGATAGTCCCACGATATGCGAATATGGGTAGGATTGTGGGAGTGCGCAGCACGGAACAATCCGCAGGTATCCCAGTTAAGAACGTTCGTTCTACAATATTATAAAGAAAACCGCCGCAGGCACATATTTCATTATAAATATGTGCCTGCGGCATTTTTTGTCTGACGGGGGATAAAATAGCCCTGTTTGACCGTCTTATTTTAAAAAGTCCTGACGCATCGGATTAAAGACGTCGACCAGCTTGCCGTCTTCAAGGGCAGTAACACCGTGTTCGACGTTGGAAGGCATATAGACACTGTCGCCTTTTTTCACAACCTTGGTCTCACCGCCGATTGTAAATTCAAAGCTGCCTTCTGCCACGTAAGTAATCTGCAAATGTTCATGGTGGTGGAAATTTCCTTTAGAGCCTTTTTTAAATGTAATTTCACACATCATCAGTTCGTCGGAATAACATAAAATTTTTCTGGTAACACCCGGTTCGCAGTCGGTCGGTGTTACATCTGCATTAAAACGAAACATACTTATCTCCATTCTGAGAACGCAAATTTGTCAGTAATCTGCGGCGTTCACGGCACAAATTACTATTACTTCAATGTACTACAAAATAAGTGGTTTGACAAGAGGATTGCGGGGTTATTATAATAAATGGGAAACACAAAAAAGCTATACCGGCAGGCATTAAAATGCCTGTGGAATGGAGAATAATATGTATAAATTGTATTATATATGGCTGGTGCCTGCGGTATTTTGTCTGGTTTATTATGTCTGCTGTGTGGCATATGCGGGCTTTGCATCATCTTTTATTACGATATGGCCGGTAACGGCAGTCTTTTTTGCAGGGATTTTTGCGGTGCGTTATGCACAGAATAAAGGTATTCTTATACTTCCAATGTGGATAAATGTGCTGTCTGCGGCAGGTTTATTAATACTTATCAGCTCATTTTGTCTGGTTCAGGCATTAATAACCGTGCAGATGAAGCAGAAACCGGAACCGGACTGTGAATATCTGCTGATTTTAGGCTGCCGCGTGCGGGGACTCGAAATTACAAAGTCACTTCGCTACAGACTTGATGCGGCACTGGCATATATGGAACAGAATGAAAAACATAGTAAAGATAATATCCAAAACAAAACAATACGTATTATCGTATCGGGCGGTCAGGGACCGGGAGAGGATATATCCGAAGCACAGGCGATGAAAGACTATCTGTGCGCACATGGCATAGAAGCTTCACGTATTTTTATGGAAGCTCAGTCCACGGATACGGAAAAAAACATTGCCTATTCGGCACGTTTTATTCCGGATAAAAATGCGAAAATCGGGGTGGTTTCCAATGACTTTCATCTGTTCCGTGCCGGAATGCTTGTCCGTGCGAAAGGCTTTCACAATGTCAGCACGATTGCGGCGCGGTCAGATGAAGTATTGTTTTTAAATTACAGAGTACGCGAATATTTCGGTGTATTAAAAGATTTATTTGGTGTAAAATTCTTTCACTTTATCGGAGAATAACAGACCCTTTGTGTAGCCGTCATGGTATAAGGCTTTGATTTTCTCCTTGTCTTTTTCCAGACGTGAAAAGCCGTCGGTGTTATCCGGACGGATTACAATGACCTTCTTTTCCTTTTCAAGCTGTTCGAGCTTCTTTAAAGAACGGTTGTAGCAGTCAGCACGGGAAAGGAGGTCTTTTCCGAGTTCCGGATACTTCCAGAAAGCATGCGCCAGAGCCTTTGTGGTGGCGCCGGTTTTCTTTTTGTATCCCTTCTGGCGGGTTAAGACGACAACAACGCGGTCACAGCCGTCTGCGAAAGCCCGCTCATACGGAATCGAATCGCTCAATCCGCCGTCTAAGTACGGAGTATCATTTAAGTAAATATATGGGAAAAGGGCAGGGAGCGCACACGTTGCCTGAAGCAGCTTGTTGGTGCGGTCCTCGGTTGTATAGCGCATATATTCCGGTTTTCCGGTTAAAACATTGGTAACGACTGCGTAAAATTCGCCGCCCCACGCATTAAAGGTATCGTAGTCAAACGGAACCAGTTTATTCGGAATCGTGTCATAGGCAAATTCCAGTCCATAGACACTTCGGTTTGTCTTATCGGTCATATTGTGCATACTCATGTAGCGTTTATCGTCACGGTAATCTAAAAGAATCTGTAAATTTCTTCTTTTTTGTCTGGAAGCGTAGGAAACACCGTAGGCTGCACCGGCAGATACACCAATCATATAATCCGGCATAATATCCCGATCTAAAAATGCATCCATAACACCGCAGGAAAAAATTGTGCGGAATGCGCCGCCCTCAAATACAATTCCAGTTTTCATAATTGTCCTCATTTCTAAATGAATTTATTGTAATGTTTTTGCCATCAGGCTGTAATTCCTGAAATTACAGTAACATTTTAGTACATTTGATGTGAAATTTCCATATGAAAATACAGATAAATATGATATGATGATGTAAAAGTTGAAAGAATGAGGAAACTATGACACAGGAGATAAGGACACGCCTGCTTTTGATGGCAGATGCACAGTACGGGAGTTTTTCCAAAAGTCTGATTCCCGAATGTAAGCCGCTGTTAGGTGTGCGGCTTCCGGCACTTAGAAAAATGGCGCAGGAATTTGTAAAAAATAAAGAATGGAAAGAACTCGTACAAACAGACGGCGCAGACGATGCTTATTTTGAAGAAGCCATGCTGCGCGGTATGCTGATCGGTTACGGCACGGCAAAAGAGCAGGACAATGAAGAAGCAATGCGGATGTTTGATAAATTTGTGCCGTTTGTTGATAACTGGTCGGTGTGCGACAGCTTTTGTAACAGCATGACAATTGTTTTGGCATACCGGGAAGAATGGTGGGAACATTTACAATCCTTTTTAGCTTCCCAAAAAGAATTTGAAGTGCGCCTGTCTTTGGTCTTATTGCTGTCGCAGTTTTTAAAATGGGACGATGCGGGCAGAAAAATCCTCCGCAGGCGCGTGATTACAGAGGCGGATATTATGCAGAATATTGCATGGAAATCAAAAAAACAGGCACAGAATGACAGCCCGGAGGATTCAGGCAATCCATATCTGGAAAAAATTTTTTCAGTGCTTGACAGACCGTTTACACAGGGGTATTATGCACAAATGGCGGCGGCGTGGCTGACGGCGGAATGTTTTGTCATGTTTCCGGCACAGACCATGCGGTTTCTTATAAAATCCGGCATGGATGATTTTACATATAATAAGGCACTGTCTAAAATATGTGAATCCAGAAATCCGGCGCCGGAAGTAAAGGCACGGATAAAGAGCATGAAAAGATGATGTAAAAAGGAAATGGAGAAAAAGATGAGTACATCAACGACAAAAACAAAAGATATGGTAACAACGGCAATGTTTGTGGCAATTATTCTTGCAATGTCGTTTGTGCCGTATTTAGGCTATATCCCGCTGGGATTTATGAATGCAACAATTATTCACATTCCGGTTATTATCGGAGCGATACTGTTAGGACCAGCGCGCGGTGCATTTTTAGGCGGTATTTTCGGACTAACCAGCATGATTAACAACACATTTAACCCGAACCTGACTTCTTTCGTATTTTCACCGTTTTACAGCCTTGGAAATGTGCATGGAAATTTTAAGAGTCTGATGATCTGCTTTGTGCCGCGAATTCTGATTGGCGTTGTGGCATATTATGTATATACAGGGATTGTAAAGCTTGTAAAGAAGAAGAAAAACGATGGAAAAGGCAGTGCTGCTGCACTGGCGGCAGCCGGTGCGGCAGGAGCGCTTACGAATACACTGCTCGTTATGAACGGCATTTACTTTTTGTTTGGAAGCAGTTATGCCAATGCAAAGGGAATTGCCACAGATGCCCTGTATGGTGTGATTCTTAGTGTGATCGGAACACAGGGCGTACCGGAAGCGATTGTGGCGGCGGTGCTGACTGCGGCAATCGGAAAAGCACTGCTTCATATCAGACGGTAATAGAAATGTTAATATTTTAAGAAATAAAACAAAAGGAAAAGAAAATGAAAAGACAAAATCAAAAAGGCATGATTCTTGCGATTGATATGGGGAATACCAATATTGTAATCGGCTGTGTAGACGATGAAAAGATTTATTTTGAGGAACGGCTCTGCACGGATTATTCAAAGACGGAATTAGAATATGCAATCGGTTTTAAGACCGTTTTGGAGTTATATAATATTGAAAGTGAACAGATTCACGGTGCAATCATTTCATCGGTCGTACCGCAGCTTGTAAACGTTATCAAGTCGGCAGTTGAAAAAATCATCGGCATTACGCCGTTAATTGTAGGACCGGGTGTGAAGACGGGATTGAATCTGTTAATGGACCAGCCAAAGCAGGTCGGTACGGATATGGTTGTAGATGCAGTTGCGGCTATTCACGAATATGGTGCACCGGTGCTGATTATTGATGTGGGAACGGCAACGACCATCAGTGCGGTTGACGACAAGAAAAATTATGTGGGAGGTGCGATTCTTCCGGGTATCCGCGTATCGGTGGATTCACTGGTATCCCGGACGGCACAGCTTCCGCGAATCAGTCTGGAAGCTCCAAAATCCGTGATTGGAAAGAATACGATTGCGTGTATGCAGAGCGGTGCGGTTTACGGGAATGCAAGCTGTATCGACGGCATGGTTGACAGAATCCGTGAAGAACTGTGCAAAATGACGGGTGCAGAACAGGAACAGGTCAAAGTCATTGCAACCGGCGGACTGGCAAGGGTGATCGTGCCATACTGCCACAATGAAATTATATTAGATGATAAACTGCTTTTAAAAGGTTTAAAAATCATTTACGATAAAAATGTGGAATAGGAGAGGACTATGTTAAAAGGGAAAAACGTACTGCTTGGCGTAACCGGCAGTATTGCAGCGTATAAAATTGCGACACTTGCCAGCAGCTTAAAAAAGCTGGAATGTAATGTAGATGTCATGATGACACAGAATGCGACCAATTTTATCAATCCGATTACATTTGAATCCTTAACCGGTAATAAATGTGTTGTCGATACATTTGACAGAAATTTCCAGTTTCAGGTAGAGCATGTATCCCTTGCAAAAAAGGCGGATATTGTGATGATTGCACCGGCGAGTGCCAACGTGATTGGCAAGCTGGCATCGGGAATTGCAGATGATATGCTGACAACGACATTTATGGCGTGTACATGCAAAAAAATTGTCGTTCCGGCAATGAATACCAACATGTATTACAATCCGATTCTACAGGATAATATTGCAAAGTTAAGAAGGTTTGGCATCGAAGTGTTAGAACCGGCAAGCGGGTATCTTGCGTGCGGTGATACAGGTGCGGGGAAAATGCCGGAGCCGTCTGAACTGCTTGAATACATTTTACGCGATATTGCCCTGACAAAGGATATGAAAGGATACCGTGTGTGCATTACCGCAGGTCCGACACAGGAAGCGATTGACCCGGTGCGCTACATTTCCAACCATTCAACAGGAAAAATGGGATATGCGCTGGCGAAAAATGCGATGCTGCGCGGGGCAGAGGTGACACTGATTGCAGGTCCGACAAACCTTCCTGACGTGCCGTTTGTTAAAATGGTGCATATTACATCGGCACAGGATATGTATGAAGCGGTTACAGAGGCGGCAAAGGAATCAGACATTATTGTAAAAGCGGCAGCAGTTGCGGATTACAGACCGGCATCAGTCAGTGATGAAAAAATCAAGAAAAGCGACGGAGAGATGAGCATTGCCTTAGAGCGGACAAAGGATATTATCGGAACGCTCGGAGCGATGGAAAACAAACCGTTTTTGTGCGGATTTTCAATGGAAACGCAGAATGTACTGGAAAATTCCAGAAAGAAGCTGGAAAAGAAAAATCTGGATATGGTGATTGCCAACAATCTGAAAGTGGACGGAGCAGGCTTCGGGACAGATACAAATGTCATTACAATGATTACAAAGACGGACTGTACGGAATTTCCGAAAATGAGTAAATTTGAGGTGGCAGGCTGTATTTTTGATGCAATTTTAAAGAATATAAAAGCATAGAAAGCGGACGAAAAATAAAATATCAGGAAAAGAGGAATTTATGAGCAAAAAAGCAAAATTACTTACAGGGATGTTATCAGTGGCGGCAGTGCTGCTGGTTGCATTTGCCTATTATTATGTGGTGCTTCCGCCAATCAATATCCACGCGCCGGGCTTTTGGATATTTGTCATTGTGCTGGCGGCGGTATTTACGGGTGTTGTCGGACTTTGCAGCATGACAATGACGGAATACTACAAGGAATGGGCGGGCAGACAGTGGAAGCAGTCAAAGCCGGAATTTAAGAGTAAAAATGCAGAACGTTTTTTCTATTTATGTGCGGTACTTACAGCGGCACTGGTGGTTATTTTTCTAATAGGCGGACTGCTGTCATCTGAAATTGTCAATGCTTCGGCTTACCAGAAACTGTTAAATGTGGAAACCAGAAGCTTTACTGATGATATTCATGAGGTTTCCTACGACCAGATTCCGGTGCTGGATAAAGATTCGGCAACGACCATCGGCAACCGTGTCATGGGAACAATGGTGGATATGGTTTCCCAGTTTGAAGTCAGCGATATGTATACACAGATTAATTATCAGAATAAGCCGGTGCGTGTGACACCGCTTCAGTATGGCAGCCTGATTAAATGGTTTACGAACCATGGGGACGGAATTCCTGCGTATATCCGTATTGACATGACGACACAGGAAGCGGAATGCGTGCGTCTGGAGCAGAAAATCCGTTATTCGATGAGCGACCATTTTGGCAGAAACATTTACAGACATCTGAGGTTTGCGTATCCGACCTATATGTTTGATGACATCAGCTTTGAAATTGATGAGAGCGGTACACCTTATTGGATTTGTCCGGTGAAAAAATATAATATCGGACTGTTTGGCGGTGTGACGATTGGCAGGGTGGTGCTTTGCAATGCGGTTACCGGGGAAATGACGGATTATGCCGTGGAAGATGTTCCGCAGTGGGTAGACCGTGTGTATTCGGCAGATATGCTTATTTCGCTGTATGATTACCATGGTACGTTAAAGCACGGTTATTTTAACAGTGTATTAAGCCAGAAGGATTGTCTGGTAACGACAGACGGCTACAATTATATTGCACTGGACGATGATGTGTGGGTGTATACAGGAATTACCTCAGTCGGACAGGATAAATCCAATGTGGGCTTTGTGCTGATGAACCAGCGGACAATGGAAACGCGCTATTATGTGATTTCCGGTGCAGAGGAAAATTCGGCGATGTCTTCGGCAGAGGGAAAGGTCCAGCATTTAGGATATAAGGCGACATTTCCACTGCTTATTAATGTGGGCGGACAGCCGACATATTTTATGGCATTAAAGGACAGCTCGGGACTGGTAAAATCTTATGCCATGCTCAATATCGAGAAGTATCAGACGGTGGCAATCGGCGATTCAGTCAATGAGTGTGAGAAAAATTACCGTCAGCTGATGGTAGACAGTGGCATTGTAGATGAAACAGCGGCAGAAACGCCAAAGGAAAGCAGGCAGATAACCGGCAGAATCGAAAAAATGGTGCAGACGGTATTGGACGGCAATTCGCATTTTTATATACTCTTAGAGGGTCAGTCCCGTATCTTTGATGTGCCGTTATCGGATAATGCGGATATTGTACGGTACAATACAGGCGATACTGTTACATTTTCATATCATGAAAATGAGTCATTAAATGAAGTGACGAAGGTGGAAGCCGCACAGCAGACCGTGCAGTAAAGAGGAAAAATCAAAAAATTAGTGGAAAAGTGTCTTTTGTATACAGGAGGGTGTGTATAAAAGGCACTTTTTTTGACATTTTTATGGGTTCATCTGTTTAATATCCCTTAAAATCCAAAAAGATTTAGAAAATTCATGAAAATCCTTGTCGGCAGTTCACGTAGTCTATTATAATAAAAGAAAGGAAGAAAGCATGGTAAATACACCTTACGATGATGTGTTCCGTACCCTGTTAACGGATTGTACGGCACTGATTATACCGGTTGTAAATGAACTGTTTCACACAAGTTACACCGGCTTATCTGAAACAAAAAAGCCGCCCAGCTCTTAAATCTCTATTTTCCTAGTACCAAAGTAGGGATTTTGCAAAAACAGTCTGAAAAAATCTCATTTTAAACAATAAAATTTATCAATAAGACTTTTTTGTTGCACTTGCGCAACAAATTTGGAAAGCAGGAAATCAAAGGGATTGTTAAAGAAAACAGGTAAAAAATACCGTTGTTTGTTGCAGGTTTGCAACAAAAATGTCTGCTTGCCAAAAACAAATGTCTGTGGTACACTGCCACTGCAAACGAAAGATAGGCTTTGAAGCCTATTTTTTTAAGTGCCACGGTTAGATAAGACTAATTGAAGTTACCAAAACAAAACTATGCCATAAAACAAAAAACAAAACAAAGCATTAGTACATTCGTAAAATCAACAAGGCACGATAGAAACAAGTAAACAGGGACAAAGCAGAAAGGAAAGAAAAATGAGAAAGACCAGCTTTAAGTTATTATCTGCTTCATTAGCAGTCGCAATGACAATGAGCAGTATGCCGTACAATGTATTGGCGGCAAGTCCGGAGCAGACATTTGCACAGGCAGTACAGCAGGCACAGACAACAGAAGCGGACGGCTTTGAAACAGCCGCACCGGCAGAGGAAAATCTCGTAACAGCAGATGCAGAAAGCACAGAAAAAGTAACCTACACAGTTACACCGGGTGTTTCATACGGAAAGGGAAGTATCAAATTAATCTCAGGTGTGACAGAAAGCACCGGTGATGATGGTGAAAAAGTATACACGGCTGAAAAAGACAGCACAATTACATTTGAAGCTGTACCGGAGGACGGCTGGGCATTAGATTCTGTTATGTACATGTCATCAAGCTTTACAACACCGGACTTAAAGATTACAAAGGTAGACGGCAAAGAGAACCAGTATACATGTACAATTCCTGACGATGCATATGCTTACGGCTCAGTAGGAACATTTATGATATATGTGCAGTTTGCACCGGTTCTGGAAGAAGGACAGTATGAGATAAAATCAACAGGCGAATATTTAAGTGTAGATAAGTATGGTGCAAAGCCGGGTGAAACCGTAAAGATTACATCAACAAGTGACAGTTCAACAAGAAATTATGTGCCGACTGTTGCAGATGAAGACGGAACCGGTATTGATACAACACTTGAAAGTACAGTGATTGATGAAGATAAGATTGTACAGGTATACACCTTTGTAATGCCGGAGAAAAAGGTTACAATCACAGAAAAGAGTAACCGTTATTGTGCAATTACATTAGAAACCAATGACGACAGTAAATTTGCAAGCCATGTAAGTTACAGCAGCCGACAGATGATGAGTGGTAATATGAATGTTGTAGCAGACAGCATTATCGACGGCAAGTATTATAAGCATACAGTAACCGTAACCGGTACACAGGGAAATATAACAGTAAAGCCGGGAGAATTATCATCACTTGCAAGCGGAAAAGCAACATATACCGTAGCAAAGAAATTCCCGGTAGCCGTTACTTTAAGAGTAGACTTCGTTGAAACAGATGCGTATAACATTACAAACCAGTCTGCAAATATTGAAGGTGCCGATTTTACCGTATCAAATGGTGAACTTGCGGCAGAAGGCGATACCGTAACATTACTGCTTTCCACAAATACAGCAGACGGATATTACTATAACGGTACAACACTGCCAAAGGTAACAGACGCAGACGGCAACGAAGTAACCGTAACAGCAGATGCAGGAAACACAACATCTTCTGCAAAGTTTACATTTACAATGCCTGAAAAGGGTGTCACAACAAGTTTTGATGGTTCTGCAATTACACAGAAAGAATTAAAGGCTGTTACCGTTGCAGATGAAGCAAAGTCTTATATTGCACTGGATAAAGCAGAGGCAAGAGAAGGCGCAAATGTTACCATTACTTTGACAGACGAAGCCAAAAAGGTTTTATTTATCAAAGTGATTAAGGAAGACGGCAGTGTCGAATATATAAGAAACTCTGCAACGAGCTTTACAATGCCGGCAGGCGCAGTGACAGTATCGGTAATTGCACCGGACAACTGGTTTGAAGAAGGACGTTATGATACAGATGTATATGCGGCAACATCAAGCACACTGATTGTTTCCGATGCGGCAGACCTTGCGGCTGTCGGTAAATTAATGCGTGATAATCCAAGCGCACTTACGGATAAAACCATTAATATTGTAAAAGATATTGATATGAGCGCATATACATGGGTGCCGATGACATATACAAATTACAATAATACAGTAACCTTTAACGGAAACGGACATACCATTAAGGGACTGAATGTAGAAGGCATGACAGGAACAACATCAAGTTCCTGGGTATATTCAAGTGCATTTATCGCACAGATAGGCAGTTTCACAGATGTCACTATCAACGACCTGACATTTGAAGGAACACAAAAAGTCCATACCGTTGCAGGCACATTCTGCTATTTAGGCGGTATTGCTTATGGCGGCGGTTCTTACAACAAGGTCGTAAACAATATGAATGTGACCATTGACGGTGCGACAGGCGGTACGGTATTGCATTACCCTATTACAGATAGTGCAACACAAATTGTAAACAGTGCGGTAACCGGCAAGACAACACTGGAAAATGTAAATTTAACCGGATATTATTCATATTATGGACTTTCAGACAGAGCAGTCAACAGCTATGATATTTCAGAGATTACCATGGGTGAAAATGCAAATCCGGCAAATGTATCTTATTACGGTGTGGACGCTACTTTACAGGCAAAAGATAAGACTGCAAACTGCTACACAGGTACAACATTAAATAATTTCCCTGAAAATGCACAAATTTACGGAATTGCAAAGACTGTTACAGGAGAGAATCTGGATGCTATCAATCAGAACTTCTCATACGTTACACCGGTAACAGCCGAGGGTTATGAAAATGACAACTTAATGTCTGTTGACAGCACAACCAACAAGGTCGGCAGGATTGCACTGGTTACATACTTAAACAGCTGGGTTGATGAGAACCAGACAGAGGATAACAAGTATTGCAAGTGGGAAACAGACAAGACAACAGGCAGACCGGTATTAAAGGCAGCCGAAGAAACGGTTGTTTCACAGAAATATGCAATCACTTCAAACGTAACAGGCAGTGAATACGGCGAAACAACCGTTGACGAAGAAGCCGCAGAAGGCAGTAAGGTAACTGTATACACAGCACCGAAGTCATTCTGCAAAGTAAAGAGCATTTCCGTAGAAACAGCAGACGGAAAGAAAGTTGACGTAACAGACAACGGTGACGGAAGCTACAGCTTCACAATGCCGAAGTCCGCAGTGACCGTAAGCACAGAGTATGCACAAGACTCTTATGCAATTACAACAGAAACCAACGGTGAAGGTACAGTCAGTGTATTAACGGCTGAAACAAAGTCTTCCGATAAGGCAAAATCAGGTGAAACCGTAACAGTTACCGTAACACCGGACCGTTTAAAGTATTACACAATGGACAGCGTAACCGTAACAACGGCAAGCGGCAAGACGGTTGAAGCCACAACAACGCAGGAAATTAACGGAACAAATGCCCATGAGTATACATTTACCATGCCGGAAGAAGCTGTAACGGTTATGGCAAACTTCAAAGATGTCAGCAGCTATTACAACGAAGACGGTTCTTTAAAAGAGGGTACATATAAAATGCAGGCAGTATTCGGCAGTACCTATTACATTGACACCGACAAAATCGAAGGTGCAATGGGCTATGAAGAACAGTACACAGACATTACCGTAAGCGTTGATGCAGAAGGCAATGTAATCGTAGACGATTATGAAATGCCGGGTGTAAAAAGCCCGATTGGATACGCAGGCGGCGGTGAACTCTGGATTAAGTCCACACCGACACCGGATGCCAACGATAACGGCAAGATTAAGGGTGCAGATGATGCAGGCGTTGCAGAATCCAGCGACTATGCCGAAAAGTATGAAAACTATACAAAGGTATACACCATTTCACCAACCGTTACAAAGACCGGTAAGATTAATCCGTCAACCAACGTAAAGACAGAAAACACAGGCGATTTCTACTTTACAAAGGTTATGCAGGGAAGTAAGCAGGTCGGCGGCTTCTATAACAGTGAAAATGTAGAATCCGTTACATTGGATAAACTCGCTTCATCAACAAGCAGTAAGGTAGCACCGTTTAACCTGACATTCTCCGGTATCAATTACATTAAAAACGATGCGGACTATGCAAACCAGAATGTGTTATTTACAACATACATCACAGAAATGGCTTACATTTCAGAAGTATTGTTCCGTATGGACTTCTCAACGATTGAAAAAGTCGGTGATACAGACCAGGGAGAAGAAACAACACAGGCATTAGATGTATCTGTTTATACAGCGTGCGAACCGGGTGCCACAAAGACACCTCCTGCAAACATTGATGCAATCAAGAGTGCAACACTGGTAACAAAGGCAGACGGAAGCAGACAGCTCGTATTTGACTTAGGCGAAACAATCGTATTCGGCTTACACGGACATATGGGAAGCCTTCGTGTATACAATGCAGACAGCATGGAAAATGCATTTAAGGCAATCTCAAAGAATGATACAAGCGGCTTAAAGTCAGCAATTTACAGCAACTGGTATACAGACAAGATTAATTCCGAAGCAGACAGCGTGGCATATGATAAGACACCTGTAAAAGTAACAGACAGCAGAGGATATGTATACTACACAACAGACGGAACAGAATTTAGCGCAGCGTCCACAACAACAGACCTTGAAAATGCACTCGTATATCCGGGTAAGGCAGTTGTAGATGTACCGGACTATTTCGACCTGACAGACAACAATGAAATTTATCTGACAGGCTTTATCGACGGTATGTCAAAGGATACGAACTTAAAGTTAAAGCTGACAGCAAAAAATGAAGACAACACACCGGTTGTAAAGACAGGTACAGCCCATATTTCACAGTTCGGTGAATATGATGTTACTGTCAACGTAACAGTTACAGATGATGTTATCACAGACATTGAAGTAACAGGTGCAAATTTTGCGGGAACTTATGCCGAAACCAATAAGATGATGCTTGAAAAGGCAGTCAACGGCTTAAAGGGCAGCTACATCAATAAGTCCGCAACCGATGTAAAGGAAATCACAGGTGTTGATGCGGTTTCAGGCGCAACGTATTCATCCAATGCAATCCGCGATGCGATTTTAAATGCACTCGAATTAAAGCAGGAAGAAGAAGTCATTAACCTTCCGACAGAAAAGCTTGCAGAAGGCGAATACAGCGTAGACATTGCATACTACACAGACAAAGTAAAGCACAGTCTTGTGGAAAATGACAAGACAAAGGCAAAGATTGTTGTTGATAAAGATGGCAGCATGACACTCGTAACAGACATTATTAACGGAACATCAAAAGAACCGTTATATATCTATGGCTTCAACGGCTACTATGAAGGCAATGATACTTCTAAGAGTTTAAAGGAAGCTGCGGTCGAAATGAATGACATTCAGTACAGCGATGATGTATTCGGTGAAGATGAAAAGGTTGTAACAAAGGTTTCCTTCCCGTTAGAAGGTGATTTTGCGGCAATCTACAACACCAATGCAGATATCTATGTACCGGCAATGAAGAATTTAAACGGCTTCGTTTCAGGCATTGACTTCAAGCAGGGACGTTTCAGCGCAGACTGCTTCGTAAAGGTTTACTGGGACAGCTTAACAAAGACTTCATCTGATGATACAACAAAGGAAACAACATTCGGTTCAGCAAAGACCACTCTGACAGCAGGTACTTATTCAATCCCTGCAAGCTTAAAGAATGCCGGAAATGTTTCACAGGATTCTATGGCGGCAGGCTGCATTAAGAGTGCACAGATGACTGTTGCGGCAGACGGTACTGCAACAGTAACGGTTGATTTACAGTCTGTATCCTTTGCGGGACTGACAGCTTACGCAAGCAACTGGAAGATTTATCAGGGAACGTCAGCAGACGGTAAGACCGTAGACGCACAGTACACAACAGACGAAGAAGGCAGAGTGACACAGATTACATTTACACTGCCGGACAACAGCTATGACGGTGTTTATGTCAACATGTTTGTCGATGCGATGAATTACAGCCCGGATGCATATCTGGCACTGGATTATGCAAATGCGGTAAAGACAGCAGAACCGGACCCGGCACCAACACCGGACCCGGTAGTACCGGACCCAGACCCGACACCGGAACCGACTCCGACTCCTGATCCGACACCGGATCCGGAACCGACACCAACTCCGACACCGGACCCTTCTGACAATAAAATTGCTGACGGTAACTACTATGTACCGATTGCATTGTGGAATGCGGTATCCGATAAGGCTTCTATGGGTAATGCGGCATTTGAAAAGAACAGCAGTGCTTTAATCACCGTAAAGGATGGCAAGGTTGTAAAAGTTCAGATTGCCATGAATCCGGTAACCGTAACATCAATCTACAGCGCCGTTACGGCATTTGAGGTAGATGGCGTAACCGTTACAATAGACAAGACAGAAAAGATTACAACTTCCGCAGGAAATGAAGTCGATGCAATCAGACTGGTAACATTTGAACTTCCTGAAGGTGCACAGCCTTCCGTTGCAGATATTACTTATGCAGATGTAAGCTTTAAAGTACCGGATACACCAATGGGCGACACCATGATGAGTGCGAGATTAAGATTCGACTGGTCAGCACTGACAGCAACAAGCGATACTTCTCTTGTACCGGCAGAAGACCAGACAGAAGAAAAGTCACCGGCAGTTGATGTGACGGATGAAAAGACAGGCATTCATGTATCAGCCGCAGAAGGTGTCCTTCCGGAAGGCTCTGAGTTAAAGGTAACAAAGGTCAGTGCAGGAACAGAATATACAAAGGCGGCAAATGCACTTGTAGATGTCGGCAGCAGCTTTGAACTGTATGAAGTTCATTTTGAAAAGGACGGACAGGAAGTTGAGCCAGACGGCAGTGTTGTTGTGAAGTATCTCATTCCGGCAGGCATGAATGCAGACAACGTTGTTTTATACCGTATCAATGATGACGGTTCAAAGACCCTCATTAAGGGCAGTGTGGAAAACGGCTATTATGTTGTGACAACAAAGGGCTTCAGTTATTACGCACTTGTTGAAAAGGCATCAACAGATAACGGCAATAAAAATAATAACAACATTGATAACAATGGTAACAACAGTGGTAATAATAACAGCGGCAATGCAGGCACAACCGACAACGGTTCGGCAGCAGGCGGTAATTCAAATACGGCAGGCGGCTCAGCCAATACGGCAGACAACAGCAACAGCGGCGTAAAGACAGCGGATTCTTCCGCAATGGGCATGTGGGCAGCAGCATTCTTTGCTTCCTTAAGTGCTGCAGGTCTTGCAATCTTTAAAAGAAAGAAAAGACCGGAAGAAAAAGAAGACTAAGCTGTAAAAAAGACAAAACAACGGCATCCGTTCCGAAAAGGGGCGGGTGCCTGTTTGTCACATATAAAAATGAAAGCAGGAGTACAGACATGGAACAGAAATTTAAAATGCAGATTCAGCGGCTTGTAAAGCATGCAGCGGCAGTATTGACGGCAGTCACCGTGGGCATTTTATCGGCGGCGGCAGTATTTTCACAAAACAGTAATCCGGTATATGGAGCAGAAAACGGCATTTATCTTGCCGGTGCAAATCCAAGCTATCGTAATCCGTCCACCGGTGCGATTGAAGATTCCGGCGGAGAGGGTTCGGCGGTTCTGGGACAGTCCATGACAGAGAGCGCGACTTACGGCAGGGCACTTATCGAGGTAGACCCGGCGGGAAACACTTATGCCACAATCCGTATGCAGTTAATGGACAATATCGAAAATCCGCAGTTTCAGGTAGATGGAAGTCCGGTATCCGCAACGTTAATGCAGGAGGATTACTCAAGCAATACCGCAGATTACAGATTCCGCATCAACAGTGAAAATTCGGTTGTACGTGTAAATATGTACGTAACTGCCATGGGTCGTGATATTATTTACTATATTACATTTTCGGGACTGAGTGAAGGCGCAGGCGACTTTATTACCAGTGTGACCGTTGAAGAAAAGGGCGGCAGTGCCGGTCCGGACAGCGCAGAGGGTGGCAGTGAAGAAAGCAACCCGGGAGAAAGCGGTTCAGGAGAGCGCGGTGTAAGTGCGCAGGCTGAAAATACCGAACCAGGCACGGACAGCTTATCGGGTGAAACCGGTGTGTCAGCCGGAACAGACGGCAGTCAGGAAAATGCCGGAACACAGAGCATAGAGCAGGCAGAGGGTGAAAGTGCAGAAAGTACGACAGAAGCCGGACAGACTACATCAGCAGAAGCAAATGCCGTACAGGCAAAGACTGCAGAAAACACACAGACGAAAAATGCCGGAATTCAGGAATATGATGCGGCAGGAAAACAGGTCAATGCAGAAGCGCAGGAGAGCAAAAAAAACAGCAGCACCGGCATTTTTATCGGAATGGGTGTTGTAATTGCCATTGTTGTGACAGGTGCGGCATGGTACATGCTTATGTATCGTAAAAAGAAAAACTAAAGGAGCAGACAAATGAAACGACAGGTAAAAAAGATTGTTCAAAAAGGACTTTGTATGCTGCTTGCAGGCATCGCCGTACTAACCGCCTCAGTTTCACTGACAGCCTGCGTAGACCAGCACCCGGATTCCACAGAGGGACAATCACAGGCAGACAGTGTGCGTCTTGTGGCAACGTCACCGGCAGCTGCACAGATTTGTGACAAATTGGAATTAGATTTAGTGGGCGTATGCCAGACCTCCGGTACACTGCCGGAGCGGTATAAGGACGTTACACAGGTCGGAACGGCAATGTCGCCGGATATGGAGATTTTAAAATCTTTATCGCCGGATTATGTGCTGTCCCCGAACAGCCTGCAAAGCGATTTACAGCCGAAATATGCGGCAATCCAGGTGAAATCCCTGTTTTTAAATTTAAAAAGTGTATCCGGCATGTATGCTTCAATTGCAGATCTCGGTGAAAAATTTAACAGACAACAGCAGGCACAGGCAATGGTAGACGAATTTAACACATTTATGCAGGAATACAAAAATAAAAATGCAGGAAAAGAAGCCCCGAAGGTTCTGATTCTGATGGGATTGCCGGGTTCTTATATCGTGGCAACCGAAAACAGCTATGTCGGCAGCCTTGTGGAAATGGCAGGCGGACAGAATGTATACGCAGGTACTGATGAAGAATTTTTAAGTGCTAACACAGAGGATATCAAAACGAAAGAACCCGATGTGATTTTACGGGCATCCCATGCAATGCCCGAGCAGGTACAGCAGATGTTTGCCGATGAATTTGAAAAAAACGACATCTGGAAGCATTTTGCGGCAGTACAAAACGGCAGGGTGTACGATCTGGATTCGTCCCTGTTCGGCATGAGTGCAAATTTTTCATATCAGCAGGCACTCGAAGCATTACAGCCGATGTTGTATAACAACTAAAATTCTGTAGTTTTTCATAAAATAAAAAATAATCGGTTGCTTATCTTTTTTTTGTAGTGTACAATAATAAAGACACAGTACATATTTAATAAGGAGAAAAGCCGTGGATATTATAGTAAAGTATATTGATGAATTGTTGGAAAAAAGCACGCCGGAAGCGCCGATGTGGAATATTGAAAAGCTCAAGCAGGGCTTAAAGTCTAAGTGGAATTACATTGACGGTTGTATGATTAAAGCCGTACTTGAGATGTATGCCATTTCAAAGGACGAGAAATATTTAAAGTTTGCAGACGATTTCATTGATTATCGTGTAGCAGAAGACGGAACAATTGACGGATACAGCATTGGTGAAAAGAATATTGACAATGTCAATGCCGGCAAGACTTTATTTGAATTATATGATATCACCGGAAAAGAAAAATATAGAAAGGCAATCGACCTTGTATATTCTCAGATTGCTATTATGCCTCGCTGTGAATCCGGCAACTTCTGGCACAAGGATATTTATCCGAATCAGGTATGGCTGGACGGAATGTATATGGGACAGCCGTTTTACATGGAGTATGAAACAAGATTTAACGACCGAAAGAATTATGATGATATTTTCTCACAGTTTAAATTCGTTATTGAAAACATGAAAAATCCGCTCAACGGTCTGTACTATCATGCAATCGACACATCAAAGCAGATGTTCTGGTGTGACAAGGTCACAGGTCTTTCACAGAATATCTGGCTGAGAGCAATCGGCTGGTACTCTATGGCACTATTAGATACACTTGATAAGGTGGACAACTCTGACCACAAGTATGACAAAGAGTGCAGGATGTTACAGGATGCATATGTAGATTTAATGAATGCGATGATTCGTTATCAGGACGAAAGCGGTATGTGGTATCAGGTTGTCAACTTCGGCGGCATGGAACGCAACTATCTTGAAACAAGCGGAAGTTCTATCATGGCATATTCCCTGTTAAAGGGTGTACGTCTTGGCTTCCTGCCTGAAAGCTACCGTGCATACGGTGAGAAAGCCATTGACGGTATCTGCAAGCGCTATTTAAAAGAAAAGAACGGAGAAATGTCACTTGGTGGTATTTGTCTGGTTGCCGGACTTGGCGGTAAAGACAATCGTCCGGGTACATATGATTATTATATGTCAGAACCGGTTGTAGAAGATGATGCAAAGGGTGTCGGACCATTTTTACTTGCCTATACAGAATTATTACGTTACAAGAAAAATTAGTAAAAAGATACGAGGGAGTCTGACAAAAGCAGGCTTCCTTGTTTTTTCATGCCGCAGAGCCAAATCTGACATTTGGCTCGCGATTCCTCCGGCATTAAAATGCCTGCGGAATGGAGGTTAGTGAGATTATGACAAAAAGAACGAAAAGCATTTTAGAACGGTTAGATGAACGGTATACAACAGAATTCCGGTGCAGTTTAAATTATACAACGCCGTGGGAGCTGCTTGCGGCAACAATGCTGTCGGCACAGTGCACTGACGAGCGGGTCAATATTGTGACAAAGGATTTATTCGTAAAGTACCCGGACGTATCGGCAGTTGCACATGCAGATGTAAAGGAAATGGAGCAGGATATCCGCTCGATTGGATTTTACCACAGCAAGGCAAAGAACCTGATTGAAACGGCAAGAAGAATCTGTGTGGATTTTGGCGGAGAAGTGCCGTCTTCATTAGAGGAGCTTACAAGTCTTCCGGGGGTCGGCAGAAAGACGGCGAATGTCATCCGCGGCAATATTTTTCATGAACCGAGTATCGTAGTGGATACCCATGTCAAGCGTATTTCCCAAAGACTGGGTTTTACAAAGGAAACTGAACCGGAAAAGATTGAATATGATTTAATGAAGGTCCTGCCGAAAGACCACTGGATTGTATACAATATACAGATTATTACATTTGGACGGGAAATCTGTACGGCGCGTGCGCCAAAGTGCAGTGAGTGTTTTTTGCAGGATATCTGTAAATCAAAGGATAAGAGATAGAAAGTAAACGGGAAACGAGGATTGGTTATGATAAGGGACTATGTGGCACTGGATTTGGAAACTTCGGGGCTGAATCCGTCAGAAAATCAGATTATTGAAATCGGCATGGCAAAGGTCTGTGACGGCGAGATTACAGAAACCTACAGCCGTCTGTTAAATCCGAAGGAGAAGCTGTCGCAGCGGATTGTGGAACTGACCGGAATTACCGATGAAATGGTGGCAGGGCAGCCGCATGTTTCGGAAGTAATTGATGAAATTGTAAGTTTTATCGGGGATATGCCGCTTCTGGGACATAATATTATATTTGACTATTCATTTTTGAAAAAAGCGTGTGTGAATCATGGGATTCCTTTTGAAAAGAACGGAATTGATACCTTAAAGCTTGCAAGAAGACTGCTTCCTGAGGTGGAACATAAAAATCTTGACGTGCTTTGCGCATATTTTCAGATTAATCCGGGTAATTCGCATCGCGCCTTAGACGATGCGGTCAGCGCCCATCAGCTTTATTATAAGCTGTATGCGGTAAAGCCGGACGATGAAGGGTTTAGAGAAACCCTGCCGCTTAATTACACGGTCAAGAAAGATACACCGGTTACGGCGGCACAGAAACGATATCTGGCAGCACTGGTTTCCTATCACGGACTGACACTGGAGCAGGACATTGACAGCCTGACAAAGAGCAAGGCGTCTAAAATCATTGACGGCATTATTTCGGAACATGGGAAACTGCCGTATAAAAAATAAAAAGTCTGTTTAATCGTAAGCGCAGTAAAAAGTTAGGCAGGTGAAGCCTCTCCGCGCTGGATGGCTTTTAACCGGGCAATAATCGGGTCTTTGGAAAGTGAGGAAAGCTGCTCTGCCTGTGCGATTAAAAAGTCGATTTTTTCAGGCTTTCCATATTCCATGTAATATCCGGCAAGCAGGGTATAGTTTTTACCGATGTCGGTATGGGTTGCGATGCCGAATTCCAAAAATGCGGCAGCCTCTTTTTTCAACCCCTGTTCTGTCAGTAGTTCAGCAATTCTTGCAAGGGAGCGGCTCAGTGTGACATAGTTGTTGTCATAATCGGTCAGCTCGGTTAAGTTGCCGACACCGTATTCCAACTTTAAATCGGTGTTGGTAAAACCTGACAGATTTAAAATCTTTTTTTCTTTTAAAGCTTCAATTGTATGCCACTCCTTTAAGATACGTTCATCCTGCGTATCCGGACAGGTCAGTGTATCCGGAATCCGGATGTAATCCAGTCCGGAAATATCTTTTTTCCGCACAGAATTGGCTTCCGACTCCCGTTTCCAGAAGGTTTCATTGTTAATTTTCTCTTTTTTTGAATTTTTTTTCATATTATGTTGAAGCAGAAATAATATTAGTATAAAATAAGGCAGTATCAGTTTCATAATTTATCCTTTACATTGGGATAATCACAGAAATGAGGTAAAAATGATTAATTTTAACAATAAAAAAAACAAGCAAATTTTTTCTGCAATTATCATTATTATTTTAGTATTGGCAATGGTTGTGCCGATGGTGGCATCAGCCCTGCTTTACTAATCATAACCTAAATAAGGCAAAGTGGCAAGTTTTACTTAAAGGCCTGCCGGAATGGAGAGTATATGAATCCGGGAAAAGTATCAAATTCGATTTTGAAGCGTTCCGTTTTAAAGCAGATAAAAAAACGAGAAGAATATGCGGCGAAACCGGCGATTGGTGTAGACTGTGCGTATATCAGCCTGCAAAAGAAAGACAAGCCTGCGGTGGTGAGTGCGGCAGCGGCTGCAACGGGGGACATTGCAGCGAAAAATCCGGTACAGCGAGCCGCCAATAATATTTATGCAGGCGGCGGAATTCCCGTGGCGGCGGAGTGTACGGTGCTTTTACCGCTGTCCGCAGAGGAGGCAAAGCTGCGGGAAATCATGGAAACGCTCCAAAAGCAGTGCGAACCGCTGGGTATCCAGATTTCCGGCGGACATACGCAGGGCAGTGCAGCGGTTTTAGAACCGGTTGTAACGGTGACGGTAATCGGGCTGTGTGACGGGAAAAATTTATCGGCGAAAAATATTCATCCGGGACAGGACGTGATTCTGACAAAGTGGATTGGTATCAGCGGCATCCGGCAGATTATTGCAAAGAACCGCCCGGAAATTTTACGGTTTTACAGAGAAGATGTGATTGAAAAGGCACAGGGAAATGCACAGGATATGTCCGTTGGGGAAGAAGCGTTTCTTGCTGCACAGGCAGGCGTGACCGGTATGCACGATGTTTCTGAGGGCGGCATTTTTGCAGCACTGTGGGATATGGCAGAAGCCGGAAAAGTCGGACTGGATATTGATTTTAAAAAGATTCCGGTCAGACAGGAGATTATTGAAATTTGTGAAATTTTTGACGTAAATCCATATGAATTGGAATCTTGTGGTGCTTTGTTAATGACAGCGGATAACGGACATGATATAATAAAAATATTGTCTGATGCAGGAATTAAGGCATCTGTCATTGGAAGGACAACGGCAGATCACAATAAAATTCTGCGCAATGACGATGAGGTACGGTATTTGGACACACCGAACCGGGACGAGGTATATCGTTTTATATAAGTCTTGGATTACAGCGAAAGGCGGATGAATGTATGAGAGAAAAGATATTAAATATGCTGGAAAAAAACAGCAGAATCGATTTAAAAGACATGGCGGTTATGCTTGGCATGACAGAGGTGGAAGTCGCCAATGAAATCGCGGATATGGAAAAAGAGCATGTCATCTGCGGTTATAATACCCTGATTAACTGGGACAAGACAAGTGAAGAAAAAGTAACAGCCCTGATTGAAGTGAAAGTCACACCGCAGCGCGGATTGGGATTTGACAGCATTGCAGAGCGCATTTATAAATATGATGAGATTACATCGGTTTATTTAATGTCCGGTGGATTTGACTTTACGGTCATTATTGAAGGCAAGACGATGAAATCAGTGGCACAGTTTGTAGCCAATAAGCTTTCACCGCTGGATTCGGTACTCAGCACATCCACACATTTTGTACTGAAAAAATATAAGGATTACGGCAGGGTATTGGATGCAGAAGAAAAAGATGAAAGGATGCTGGTGACACCATGAGAAATCCATTGTCAAAGAAAATAATCGGTATTGAACCGTCAGGAATCCGTAAATTTTTTGATATTGTCAGTGAAATGCCGGATGCGATTTCTTTAGGTGTCGGAGAACCGGATTTTGATACACCGTGGAATGTCCGCGAAGAAGGCATTTATACGCTGGAAAAGGGAAGAACATTTTATACATCCAATGCAGGTTTAAAAGAACTGCGTGAAGAAATCAGCCGGTATGTAAACCGCAAATATGATCTGCACTATGACCCGGTGCATGAAATTTTTGTCACGGTCGGCGGTAGTGAAGCGATTGATGTGGCACTGCGCTGTATGACAGACCCCGGCGATGAGGTGCTGATTCCGCAGCCGAGTTACGTATCGTATCTGCCGTGTGCAGTCATGGCGGATGCCGTGCCGGTGCCGATTGAATTAAAGGCGGAAAATGATTTTAAGCTGACAAAAGAACAGCTTTTAAACAGCATTACGGATAAGACCAAGATACTGGTACTGCCATATCCGAACAATCCGACCGGTGCAATTATGACGAAGGAAGAACTGGAAGAACTTGTTCCGGTGATTATTGAAAAGGATTTATATGTGATTTCCGATGAAATTTATGCGGAACTGACATATGGAGGGAAGCGCCACTGTTCGATTGGTTCACTGCCTGGCATGAAGGAGCGGACCATTGTGATTAACGGCTTTTCAAAAGCATTTGCAATGACCGGATGGCGCTTAGGCTATGCCTGCGGACCTGCCACGGTCATTGAACAGATGGTAAAACTCCACCAGTTTGCGATTATGTGTGCACCGACGAACAGTCAGTTTGCGGCAGTGGAAGCGTTGAAAAATTGTGACATGGAAGTTGAAATGATGGTAGAGGCATATGATCAAAGAAGACGTTTCCTGCTCAATGCCTTTAAAGAGATGGGACTGGAATGTTTTGAGCCGTATGGCGCATTTTATGTATTTCCGTCAATTAAGAAATTTGGAATGACATCAGAGGAATTTGCAACAAGGTTACTGAGTGAACAGAAGCTGGCAGTAGTACCGGGAACAGCTTTCGGAGCATCAGGTGAAGGCTTTGTGCGCATTTCTTATGCGTACTCCATCGAAAATTTAAAGGTGGGATTAGAAAGAATACAGAAGTTTATAGAGTCCTTGGGAGGAAATGATGGCAGAATTTAGCGTAGAATATATCAATCCTTTTTTAATGGCGGCAACCAGCGTGATTAAAGATATTTGCCAGGTCGATATGAAAATTGGCAGACCGTATGTAAAGACAACGGAGTTTGCAAGTGATTCCGTGATTATTATGATTGGTGTGACAGGAGAAGTGCGCGGACAGGTTTTAATGTCATTTCCGGAAGCACATGCGCTCCATGTAGCCTCCATGATGATGATGGGGATGCCGGTTACGGCACTCGACGATATGTCTGCCAGTGCGATTAATGAGCTGGGCAATATGATGATGGGAAATGCGGCAACGATTCTTTCGACAAAAGGCATTGCCATGGATATCACACCGCCGACTTTATGCCGCGGAAATGTTTATTTAAAGCAGTCTTACAGTCAGAATATCTGTGTTCCGCTGACAAGTGATGAGATTCATATGGAACTGGATATTGCAATTAATGTGAATTAATTATAATACACGGCGGAGGCATTGACGGATAGGACGGTGCAGTTGTGTAGCTGGTTGATTGCAGGATCAGAAAGGGGAAAAGATGTTAAATATTGTATTACATGAACCGGAGATGCCGGCGAATACCGGAAATATCGGAAGAACGTGTGTGGCGGCGGGCGCAAGACTGCATTTGATTGAACCGCTCGGCTTTAAGTTAAATGAAAAGATGTTAAAGCGTGCCGGACTGGATTACTGGGACAAGCTGGACGTAACCGTGTACGATGACTATGCGGATTTTCAGAAAAAAAATCCGGGTGCAAAGATATATATGGCAACGACTAAGGCACAAAAGACTTACTGTGATGTGTCTTATGAGGATGACTGTTATATTATGTTTGGCAAGGAAAGTGCCGGAATTCCGGAAGAAATTCTGGTCGATAATGAGGAAACATGTATCCGTATCCCGATGATTGGCGATATCCGTTCCCTGAATCTGTCCAATTCCGTTGCAATTGTACTGTATGAGGCTTTGCGCCAGCACAATTTTGAAACAATGAATCTGGAAGGACATCTGCACAGATTGCACTGGAAAAGTGAATGAATATAAGAATAGCATGAAAAAATGGTAGTCGTAGACATCTCTATTTTAAGAGGTACGGAATTTGTTCATCAGTTCCCTGGCGGCGTTGAAGTAACATTAGACATTCCGGCAGGCTGCAAGGACGGCAAAGCAGTCTTTGTAACCAACCATTTCAGTACCTATGTTATTGCAGAACAGGCAAAGACGGCAGAGGAAGCACCGAAGGTTGTGAATGAAAATGTTTCAACCGCACAGACCGAAGCTGCAAAAGCAGAAAATACAAAGAATGAAACTGTAAAAACAGGCGATACCGCCAATGCAGGATTATATGTAATGCTGATGGCAGTCATGTTTATCGGTGCAGGCGTTCTGGTCATCGGAAAACGTAAAGATTTATTTACAAAATAGAATTAGAAGCAAAAGTAAATATAAAGTTGTAAAAGACTGAAAATAAAAGCCGGCGTATAAAGTAAGCAGAAAAGCAAAACTTGATACGTCGGCTTTTTACAGTGTAATATTTTCCGAAGTCAAGTGCCACCGGCGAAAGCCATTGCCGTCCCGTTCGCCACGCCCCCGGTAAAAAAATCATCCGCGGTCCGAAGTCAAGTGCCAACGGTGAGGAACGCGGATGATTTTTTTACCTATTACTTACTTAAAGCCAGTGTAAAAATAAACTCTGTGCCAACTCCGACAGTGCTGACGACATCAATCGTTTCATTGTGTGCCTGTAAAATTTCCTTAGTGATAGAAAGTCCAAGGCCGGAGCCTTTTTTGTCGCGGCCGCGGGATGCATCGGATTTGTAAAAGCGGTCCCAGATTTTATCAAGACTTTCCTTTGAAATACCGGAGCCGTTGTCCTTGACGGAAATATAGGCTTTCTCACCTTTTTCCCGCACGGAAATGTAAATCACGGAATTTTCGTGGCTGAATTTAATTGCGTTGTCGACAAGGTTATAAATAACCTGTCCGATTTTGCTTTTATCGGCTTTGACGGAACAGGTTTCCGCGGAAAAGGTCAGCTGGAACTGAATCCGCTTCTTTTTACACGTTCCCTCAAAGGTTTCAATCGTATGCTTGATAATCGAATTAACGTCAAATACGGACAATTCAAGCCGCACGGTTTTCGGGTCTAATTCATTCAGCGTTAAAATGTTGCTTGTCAGCTTCGTCAGCCGGTCCGTTTCAAACAGTACAATATCAATATATTTTTTTGTCATTTCCGGCGGAATCGTACCGTCTGCAATGGCTTCCAGATATCCCTTAATTGATGTCAGCGGTGAGCGGAAATCGTGGGAAATGTTGGATAAGAACTTCTGCTGGAACTGGTCGGATTCGTCCAGCTTTGATGCCATATAATTTAAGGAAGCGGACAGCCGTCCGATTTCATCAATATCATTTTTGACATCAATTTTATAGGCGAGATTTCCTTTTCCGTATTCCTTTGTCGCTTTGATAATGCCGTTGAGCGGTTTGTGAATCTGGACAAAGTACAGTGCGATAAAGCTGAGGCTTAAAAGCATTACCATAACCAGTGTGATGTAGTTGGTATTAAAGGTTGTGTATACATTACCGGTAATCACATTTTCATCTAAATGCACAACCACATAGCCTTTCATCGTAAAGGAGCTGGTTATCGGTGCGAAGACACTTAAACAGGTACAGTCAAGCATACCGTAAAAATCGCCGGTCTGCGTGTGTTTTGTCCCCAGACTGGTATAATCAAAGCCATCAATGGTGTATAAAATATCTTTTGTGTTATGCTCCTGTGTATAAGCTGTATCCAGAATGATATTGCCTGCGGTGTCGATAAACATAATGCGTGTATCGTTGAGCAGGGCAACGGTCCGTAATTCGGTTTCAACGATACGCAGGTGCTCCTCACTGAAATAGTCATCGGCGTATTCACTTGAAATCGACAGTGCCTGCTTGTACAGGGCATCTGTATAGTAGTTGTAAACCTTTGCATAGTCGATGCGGTAGCTGATAAAAGTCACGCCTAAAAAGCCGAGCAGGGCAACTGCCGCATAGACAAAAAGGTATTTGGTTAAAAGATTAAATTTCATAATTGAAAACAATCCTTTCCGGTGTTATGACGGTTTTATTTCATCTTCGTGGATTACCGGCGTGTTACGAACTTGTAACCGATGCCCCATACCGTTTCAATCGACCAGTTTGCGTGGTCTTTGATTTTTTCACGGATTCGCTTGATATGGACATCGACCGTCCGGGTATCTCCGATATATTCATAACCCCAGATGTGGTCTAAAAGCTGTTCCCTTGTAAAGACCTGATTCGGCGAAGAAGCCAGAAAGTAGAGCAGTTCCAGTTCCTTCGGCGGCATTTCCACCGTCTTTCCGCAGTATTGCACGGAATAATTGCTGAGATTGATAATCAGATCCGGGTATTCCACGCACTGCACAGTTGCACCGACCGGCGCGGATTCCGCCGGCATCTGGTAGCGGCGTAAAACTGCCTTGACGCGGGCAACCAGCTCCTTTGTTTCAAACGGCTTGATAATATAATCATCAGCCCCCAGTTCCAGTCCGAGTACCTTATCAAAGGTTTCGCCCTTGGCGGATAGCATGATAATCGGTACATTGTTGGACTTGCGGATTTCACGGCAGACTTGATAGCCGTCAATACCCGGAAGCATTAGGTCCAGTAAAATGAGGTTCGGGCGGAAAGTGTCAAGCTGGAGCAGGGCACTTTCGCCGTCATAAACAATCTTTGTTTCAAAACATTCTTTTGTCAGATAAAGAGAAATGAGTTCTGCAATATTTTCGTCATCGTCAACAATCAGTATTTTTTGTTTTGTCGCCATGTAAAAATCCCCCTTTTATTTAAAATCTACAATGGTTACACCGGTGTCGCCCTCGCCGATTTCGCCGAGACGGAATGACTTGATATAAGGAACACCGCGCAGGTAGGCGGTAACGCCGTTTCGCAGCGCACCGGTGCCTTTTCCGTGTACAATGCGTACCTGCGGAATTCTTGAAATGTACGCATCGTCTAAATATTTGTCCAGTTTGGCAACCGCTTCGTCAACGGTCAGTCCCAAAAGATTGATTTCATGGGAAATCGAAGCCGCCTTGGACATCTTGATTTTGCCGGAGCCGCCAGCCCCCTTCGGTGCTTTTTTAGCTTCTTCCGGGTCTTTGTAGCCGACAAGAATCTCTAAGTTATTGATTTTTGTCTTGGTGCTTAAACTGCCCATCTGTACGGTGATTTCGCCCTTCGGACTTGGCGGTGCGGTCACGGTGCCGATTAAGTTCATGCTTAGAACGCGCACATGTGTGCCGACTTTAAATTCGGAAATGTCGTGTGCCTTATGTGCTTTCGGCTTTGCTGCCTGGACGGAAAGTTTTTCCTGACGTTTATTCATCTTGTCACGGATGGCACTGCGCTGTTTTTCCAGTTCTTTTACGGTCATGCCGTGCTTGTTCATCGTCTTAATCGTCTGGTCGGCATATTCTTTGGCATCTTTTAAAATCGCCGCCGCTTCTTCGTTGGCTTTGCGCAAAATTTTGTCGCGGCGTTCATCTAACCGGTCGGATTTTGTCTTTAATTCGTCCTTTAACTGCTGGATTTCCTGCTTATAGGCATTGATTTCGGCACGTTCTTTTTCAATCGTAATGCGGCTATGCTCCAAATCGGAGAGCAGGTCTTCAAACTGTACGTCATCGGCATCCATGCGGGCAGAAGCATCTTTAATAATATAATCGGGCAGACCGAGCTTTTTGGAAATCGCAAAAGCGTTACTTTTTCCCGGAATACCGATTAATAAGCGGTAGGTTGGACGCAGGGATTCCACGTCAAATTCACAGCAGGCATTTTCCACGCCGTCCGTGGTGAGTGCATACACCTTAATCTCGCTGTAATGTGTGGTCGCCATGGTTGTAATGCCGCGTTTGTGCAAATCATTTAAAATGGAAATGGCAAGTGCCGCACCTTCTGTCGGGTCTGTTCCCGCACCGATTTCATCAAATAAAATCAGGCTGTGTGCATCGGCTTCCTTTAAAATGCTGACGGTGTTTGTCATATGGGAAGAAAATGTACTTAAACTCTGCTCAATGCTCTGTTCGTCGCCGATATCGGCAAATACATTGTCAAATACGGCAAGTTCGGAGTGGTCGAGAGCCGGAATGTGCAGACCGGACTGCGCCATTAAGGTCAGCAGTCCCACGGTTTTTAAAGAAACCGTTTTACCGCCGGTATTCGGACCGGTGATAATAAGCAGATTAAAATCCTTTCCTAAATAAATGTCGATTGGCACAACATTATGCGGGTCAATCAGCGGGTGACGTCCCTTTTTAATATTGATATAATTGTTGGTATTCATAACCGGGCAGCTGCATTTATATTGCTTGGACATCTGTGCCTTTGCAAAAATGAAATCCAGCGTAGTCAGTACCTGGAAATCCGTTAACAGTTCATCGGTAAATTCAGATGCCTTTGCGCTTAATTCTGCAAGAATGGCTTCAATTTCAGCCTGTTCCTTTAATTCAAGCTCGCGGATATCATTGTTTAATTTGACAACCGCCGCCGGTTCGATAAAGAGAGTTGAACCGGTTGCAGACTGGTCATGCACCATGCCGGGTACCTGCGATTTGTATTCGGCTTTGACCGGAAGACAGTATCTGCCGGAGCGTGAGGTGATGACAAAATCCTGTAAGCAGTTACGCACGGAAGATGAATTTAACATCTTATTTAATTCGGTGTGAATCCGTTCAGCGGCAAGCACCTTCTGACGGCGGATACTGCGCAGATTTGCACTGGCATCATCGCTGATTTCATCTTCTGAGAGAATACAGCGCTTAATTTCTGTATTTAACGGTGTCAGCGGTTCAAGTGCATGAAAATATCCCGTTAAGGAATCGGTGGTATCTTCGTAATAATTTTTTACCCTTGCAGCCGCGGTCAGCAGGGAACTGATATGCAGTAACTCTACCGTATTTAAGGAGCTGCCGATTTCAAGACGTTTTACGGAAGCGCCGACATCATGTACACCGCTAAAAGAAACAGCCCCCTTTGCATAGACACGGGAAAGGGCATCACTGGTTTCTGAAAGAGCAGCGTTAATATCGTGGATGTCCGTCATCGGCACCAGCTTTTTTAAGCGTTCCTTTGCTTTATCGGAAGCCGCAAAAGATACTAAGCGGTCAATAATTTTATCATATTCAAGAGTCGTTAAAGACTTGTAATTCATTCATTTCTCCAATCCGGAAATGCAGGGTCTTGCAGACACGGAATCTGTGGCATTTCCGGCACAGATTCCATTTTATTGTACCGCATTTGAAACAAAAATTCTACTATGGATATAAGAATTTACAAGTAGGTCATAAATTGTTCATAACTGTCCGTTATAATAAAATTAATTTTGCAGTTCAATAAAAGTTAGGTTATGGTGACAGAAAAAATGGGAAACACAGAACACAAGGAAGAAGACTCCTTTGCTTTATATACGGAAAAAATCGTACCCAAGCCGTCCGTGAAGTACCGCAGACTAATCCGCGCGGCAAAGTTTTTTGCGGCGGCAGTGCTGTTTGGTCTGATTGCAAGCGGTGTGATGCTTCTTGTATATCCGGCATTGGAAAAAAGAATGGTTCAGAGGAATACGGACAAAGAAATTCTGACCATTGAAAAGGATGAATATCCGAGTGAAGAACAGGATAATACGGAAACAAAAGAAACGATAGCCGATGACAATTATGAGGCAGTGTTACAGACAACCGATGCGGCAGCTTTAAAAAATGTTGCTACGGCGGCGATTAAATCACTGGTATTAATTGACGTCTATAAGACCGATATGGGAAATATCCTGACGGAAACACAGAGTGCGACAGAAACGGTCGGACTTGTAATCGGACAAGTCAATTCAGAATATATTATTTTGACCAATGCGGCGGTTGTGCGTGATTCGTCGTCACTGGTCGTAAAGGTTTCAAAAGCGACAGAAGTCGATGCCGAGCTGGTTGGAAGCGATACGGATACCGGCATTGCGATTGTCAGTGTCAAGGAATCGCAGATTCCGTCCAAAGAAAGAAGTTCGATTGTAACAGCGCAGTTAGATAACTCTTACAGCATACAGCAGGGGGATATTGTCGTTGCGGCAGGCAGGCTTTACGGACAGAATAAGACGATTGATTACGGCATGGTTTCAGGCATTTCAACAAAAAGCGGTGTCGATAACAGCTATGAGATTATCAGCACGGGACTTGCGGGCATAGAAGGCGATTACGGTTATCTTTTTAATATGAAGGGAAATGTTGTCGGCATTTCCATGAAGAATACAAAGACGACATTTTCAGTGCTTGGCATTTCGGATTTAAAATCAATGATACAGGAATTATCTAACGGAAACAGCCCGGTATATTTCGGCATTAAAGGGCAGAATGTAACCGGTACAATGGCAACGCGCTATGGACTGCCGGTGGGAATTTACGTAACGGATATTGAACTGGACTCTCCGGCATATGCGGCGGGAATCCAGCCGGGGGATATTATTACCGAGATTGACGGAAATATGGTTTTGACAATTCAGGCATTTAGTGAGAAACTATATCAGTGTGAAAGCGGTCAGCAGATTTCTATTACAGCCAAACGGTTTGGCGGGGATGAATATAAGGATATGACATTTAACGCCGTAATTGCGGTGAAATAAAGCATATAATCTGGCTGACGGCAGGAGAAATGAGAAAAGGAAAGGGCAGATTATGCATTTTATTGAAAAATTTAAGGACGGAGACAGAATCTCCGATGTTTACCTTTGTAAGTCCAAATCAACAGCACTCACAAAGTCAGGAAAAGAATATGAAAATGTGATGCTTCAGGATAAGACCGGACAAATGGATTCCAAAATATGGGACCCGTCTTCCGGCGGTATCTGTGACTTTGATGCCATGGATTATGTTGCAGTAACGGGACAGGTTATCAGCTTTAACGGCGCATTACAGTTAAAGATTGAAAGAATCCGCAAGGCAGACGAAGGAGAATATGTTCCGTCTGATTATATTCCATGTTCTAAGTATGATATCGAAGAAATGTATACAGAACTCATGCAGTATATAGGCAGTGTGAAGAATGAGTATCTTTCGGCACTGTTAAAGAGCTTTTTTACAGACGATGCCGATTTTATTGCAAAGTTTAAGAGCATTGCGGCAGGAAAGACGGTACACCACGGCTTTTTGGGCGGATTATTAGAGCATAGTTTAAGTGTAACCAGACTGTGTGTAAAGATTGCGGAAAATTATCCGTTTTTAAACCGCGATTTACTGATTACATGTGCGGCGCTTCACGATGCCGGAAAAGTAAAGGAACTCGCACCGTTCCCAAAGAACGATTATACGGACGAGGGTAATTTCCTCGGACATATTGTAATGGGTTATGAAATGATTCAACAAAAGATTGCAGGCATTGAAGGTTTTCCGCCGGTGTTGGCTTCCGAAGTCGGACACTGTATTTTATCCCATCACGGCGAGCTTGAATACGGTTCACCGAAAAAACCTTGTATTATGGAAGCGGTAGCACTGTCCATGGCAGATAATATGGATGCCAAAATGGAAACGTTTAAAGAGGCACTGGAAGCCAAAGACACCAACGAATGGCTTGGTTTTAACCGGTGGCTGGATGCAAATATCAAAAAGACACTGTAGAGGTAAATGTGAAAAGCGAATTTAAAAAAGACGATTGTGTGACACTGCACATTGAGGATATCGGAACGGGCGGCGAAGGCATCGGAAAAGCGGACGGATTTACATTTTTTGTAAAAGATGCCATTGTCGGCGATGTTATCGAAGCCAAAATTATGAAATTAAAGAAAAATTATGGCTATGCAAGACTGATGAAAGTGCTTACACCGTCTAAAGACCGTGTAGAGCCGAAATGTCCGGTCGCAAGGCAGTGCGGCGGCTGTCAGATACAGGAAATGCGTTATGAAGCCCAGCTTGCCTTTAAGCAGAAAATGGTACAGAACAATTTAGAGCGTATCGGCGGACTTTCGGACTTTGAAATGTACCCTGTAATTGGCATGGAAACACCGTATGCATACCGTAATAAGGCACAGTTTCCGGTCGGGGAAGATAAGGATGGCAATATTGTCATCGGATTTTATGCCGGAAGAACACATCATATTGTGGAGCAGACAGACTGCTGTATTGGTGCGCCGGAAAACGGCGAAGTGCTTCGCAAAGTCAAGGCATATATGCAGAAAAATCAGATTCGCCCGTACAATGAGGAACACCACAGCGGGATTGTGCGCCACATTTTAATCCGCACCGGCTATCATACTAAAGAGATTATGGTTTGTCTGATTGTCAATGCGGCCAAGGCTTCCTGCTTAAAAAATGCAGAACAGCTCACAGAATCGCTGCGTGAAATGGACGGCATGACTTCGGTGATGGTGAATTTCAACACGGAAAAGACGAATGTGATTCTTGGCAAAAAAAGCGAGGTGCTGTGGGGACAGCCGTATATTGAAGATTTTATCGGCGATGTCAAATATCAGATTTCACCGCAGTCTTTCTTTCAGGTAAATCCGATGCAGACGGAAAAGCTGTATGCAAAGGCACTTGAATATGCGGGACTGACCGGAAATGAAACGGTGTGGGATTTGTACTGCGGTATCGGAACGATTTCGTTATTCCTTGCAAAAAATGCGCGCAAGGTATACGGCGTGGAAATTGTGCCGCAGGCAATTGAAGATGCCCGCAATAATGCGAAGCGTAACGGTATCGACAACGCAGAGTTTTTCGTGGGCAAGGCGGAAGAAGTCGTACCGGCATTTTATGAAAAAGCCCTAAAGCAGGCGCAGGATTCGGAAGCCGGTAAAAGTATCCGCCCGGACGTGGTCGTTGTGGATCCGCCGAGAAAGGGCTGTGAAGAAGTGCTGCTTGAAACGATTGTGAAAATGCAGCCACAGCGGATTGTCTACGTAAGCTGCGACTCGGCGACACTGGCGCGTGATTTAAAATTTTTAAGTGCCAACGGCTACGCCGTCAAAAAAGTCCAGCCGGTAGACCAGTTTGGACATAGTGTTCATATTGAGACGGTTGTCCTTTTGTCCCAACTAAAATAAACGCCGGATGATTATATTAATGTCACGATTGAACTTGATGATGTGGATATAACATCT
>ERZ773218.850-NODE-850-length-33373-cov-4.604778_pt1 | contig 33373 bp, 28 predicted proteins | sample MGYA00580527_ERZ773218 | MGnify/ENA primary metagenome ERZ773218 (study PRJEB29015, sample SAMEA2737763) | human gut metagenome | biome: human gut; feature: human-associated habitat; material: faeces | place: China | collected 2012 ...
CTGCGCATCCTCGCGGAGCGTTTATCTCAGTCGGAGATTGGACTCCCACTGAGACAAATTTGCTATTACTCACCACCTAATGAGGTGGGAGTTTTCTCGACTGAGATAAAAACAGACACTCCAGAAGAAGCTGCTTCAGAGAGAAATCGGTAACTCGGAAAAGTTTTTAAGACTTCAGGAAAGAACAGCAATGGAAAAGAAAAATTTTCGCCCAGATAAGATCATGATGTATTTCCGGGCAGAATGGAAGGTTCTGGCGTTGATCACAGTGTCGGGATTGATCTATAACCTGGGCCTCATGGCGGGGCCATGGTTTGAGGGAAAGATGGCGGGCTGCCTGATGCAGATCCTGACAGGGACGGAGCGTTTTCCGGCGATGCTCCGGCTGGCGCCCGCCTATGTGATCGTGATCGGAACGGTGCAGCTGGCGAGATATATCAAGCGGTTCTATGTGCGCCGGTTCGCCAACAATGTAAACCGGCGGATGAAGCGGATCCTGTACCGGACACTGATACATAAATCCCGTGTGGAGCTGGAAAAAGAGGGCGCCGGAAATGTCATCACGAAGGCGATCTCCGACGTGGATGACTGCGTGGAAGGTATGAGAAAGTTTACCACGGAGATCTTTGATACAGGTGTGGCGCTTTTCGGATATGTGTGCATGCTGCTCTATTACGACTGGAGACTGGCGCTCTGTTCCATGATCTTTCCCCCTTTTTCCTATATTATAGCAGAGAAGATGAAACGGATCGTCCAGACAACGGGAGCAGCTTACAAGAAGCAGACCGGAAAGCTCAACGCGGTGACCCTGGATCGGATCACCAACGCCATTACATACCGTGTTTTCGGATGTGAGAAGGAGCGCGGGGAGAACTACGAGGTCCACTTAAAAGAGTATGAACAAGCAGCTGTGAAGGCGAATATCTGGAACGCGGCTCTGCCGCCGGTCTACAAGGTGATCGCCATGGCGGGAACTGTGATGATCCTGTATTTCGGTTCAGAAAATATCCTCGGAATGGGCTGGACGTCATGGGATGTGGCGGCATTTACCACATTCCTGGCATGTTACGCGAAGCTCTCCGATAAGTCCTCGAAGGCGGCGAAGCTCTTCAATGCGGTCCACAAGGCGCAGGTTTCCTGGAAGAGGATCCATCCGTACATGGAGCGGGCGTCTGAGGCTGTGGAGAAAGATGAGATCGCGGCGCAGAATGAAAACTACAATACTGAAAGTTTCGACAAGGATGTGAAGAATAGACCGGGAGGCAGTGCGGTGCGTAAATCCGGGCAGCAGTCAGAAAAGAACAGCGTCAAAGAAAATGTAGCTGTAGCTGATCATCTCACTTTCGCCTATCCGGGCAGTGACCCGACCTTTAAGGAGATTTCCTTCACCGCGAAACCAGGTCAGATCGTCGGCATCACGGGGCCGGTGGCGTGCGGAAAATCTACACTGGGAAAGAGTTTCCTCTGCGAATATCCGTATGAGGGTCATCTGACTTACGGCGGCAGGGAGCTTTCCTCCTACACGGAAAATGAGCGGAGCCGGATCATCGGGTATCTTGGACATGATCCGGAGCTTTTGGGAGACAGCGTGGAAAACAACGTGCTCCTGGGGGATGATGACAACGTCTGGACATGGCTTAGGGCTGTATGCTTCGACGAAGAGGTCCGGGAGATGGAGGAGAAGGAGAAGACCGTTGTGGGAAACAGTGGCGTCCGTCTCTCGGGAGGGCAGGCGGCGCGTCTTGCGTTGGCGAGAACACTCTGCCATGGAAAGCCGGTGCTGGTTCTGGATGATCCGTTCTCGGCGCTCGACAGAAATACAGAAAAACAGGTATTTGAGCATGTGAAGGAGCTCTCGAAAGACAGGATCGTGTTCCTGATCTCCCACAGACTATACCTGTTCCCGGAGTTCGACCAGGTGATCTGGATGGACCAGAAGATGGGAACATGCAGCAGCCATGAGAGGTTGATGGCGGAAAATCCGCAGTACGCGGAGCTTTACAGGGCGCAGGTTTCGGAGAAAGATGAAAATATTCTGTCAAGTGAGAAAAAGGATCATCCTGACGGCGCACAGAAATATGAGGATATTGAATAGACAACGAAAAGAAGCGGAAATCGCGGGAATCCATCAGGGAGACCGCGTGAAAATTCTGGGGAGAGGAGATGGAAATCATGACTGCAAATAGACGTATCAGCGCGGCATCGATTATCGGAAATACCGTCGTGCGGGAAAAATGGCTTTCCATCGGAATCATTCTGACGGTGACGGGTGCCGTTGTCATTTCCCTGTTTCCGCCTCTCGTTCTCGGAAAGATCATTGACCAGATCGCCGGCGGAAATTTCCCGGGATTTTCCATGGCAGCGGAGTATTTTCTGCTGATCTTTTTGTCGGGGGCGCTGGAGTCTTTGAGAGAAAGTTTCCTGACTGTGTTTGGACAGAAGATGACCCATGCGTTCCGAAGCGAGCTTTCGAAGAAGCTTGTCCGGCTGAGCGCTGACACATTAAATAAGGAAGAGCCGGGTGCTGTGGTTTCCAGGTTTGTGGGCGATGTAGATACCGTGGAGGCATTGTTTACCTCCGGAATCATCAGCATGTTCGCGGATGCCTGCAGAGTCATCAGTATCTTTGCGGTGATCTGGTTCCAGAACCGGGGACTTGCGCTGCTTCTTGTTGTATTGATTCCGGTGATCTTTGCGTTCACGAGAATCGTCCAGAAGCAGATGCTGACGGCGCAGTTAGAGAATCGCGCGGCAATGAGCCGTGTCACAAATCATGTTCCGGAGACAATCCGGTGTATTAGAACGATCCATACACTTGGAAAAGAGACGTATATGGAGAAAAGGTATGATGACTATATCGGGGAGAGCTATTCGGCGGTCGAGAAGACGAACTTTTACGACGCTGTTTACTCGCCGTTGATCCTGTTCCTGAATGCGGTGGCGGTGGCGATCGTCATGCTGCTTGCGGCATCCGGAAACGCGAAGATCCTGGCATTGTTCGGCATGTCCGTGGGAAAATCTGTCGCAGTCATCAACTATATTTCCCAGGTATTCTCGCCGATCGAGAATCTCGGCATGGAGATCCAGACGATCCAGTCGGCGGTTGCGGGTGTTTACCGGATCAACGAGTTTCTGGCGAAGCCGGAGAGGGAGATAGTAGAAGAGAGAGCACTTGTGGATTCCAGACATACAGTTGGAAAGAATGGCGCTGTACAGGAATTAGAGAATGCGCAGGGGAGAGCGGAGAATAGTTCCGGGGACACCAGTGCGGCGAGTATAGATTTAGACGCGGCCAAGGTAAATGATAGCGGAATTTTCGAAAATACAGAACCATGCGTGGAGTTTAAAGATGTCACCTTCGGCTACGACGACCACATCGTTTTAAATGACATGAATTTCGCAATCTATCCGGGCGAGCAGGTAACGCTGACGGGACGTACCGGCGCCGGAAAGAGTACGATCTTTAAGCTGCTTTTAGGACTCTATCGCCCGAATTCCGGTGAGGCTCTGATTGAGGGCGAGGCGGCATATCGGCTCTCTGACAAGGAGAAAAGAAAGAAGTTCGGCTATGTGGAACAGTCCTTTCATATGGTTCCGGGCACGGTTCGCGACCAGATCACACTGTTTGACCCGGCGATCGGGGACGAGGCGGTGCAGGCGGCCGCGAAGCTCGTGGGACTCCATGGGACGATCGTGAGCCTGGATGATGGCTATGACACATTATGTAAACCGGAGATATTCTCCCAGGGTCAGTGGCAGCTCTTATCCATCGCGAGAGCCGTTGCCGGAAAACCTGGGATCCTGCTTCTCGATGAGATCACGGCGAACCTTGACGCGGAGACGGAGGAGGTGGTGCTCCGGGCATTAAAGAGCGCGTCGGAAGGACGTACTGTTATCTCGATCTCCCACCGTGTTTACCAGAAGGACGGAACTGGGCGGCTCATTACCGTGTATGGATAGGGATTTTCTGAACTGAAAATCCCGTACAATACAGTTATGGCAGCGGATTTTGCCGATTTGGAATGCGAAGCATCGGCAAAATCGGTTACAGTTCATGTAAGCATGAACTGTAACACCAGATCAGGTATTTAGCGATTGGGAGCTGATTTATATTTACAAATGTTGACAGTGGGAATATAATAAGCCGAAGAAATCCTCGAGATTTTGTTTGACTGGAGGCGAAATCATGTCAATTTTATTTGCGATCGTATTTCTTGTCGTGATCTTTAAGTGCGTTGGTCTTGTGCTTGGCGTATGTGGAAAACTTCTCGGCGCGGTGCTGAGTTTGTTTGGATTTATCTTATCCATCGCTGTCGGAGCAATCGTATTCGGAATTTCCACGGCATTTGCATTGGTGCTGTTATGCATCGCGGCGGGATGGCTGTTGATCAAGCTGATATTTTAAAGATCGTGTGTTTAGAATGGACACAGAAAGTGTGAGACTCCGGGATGGTGATGCCGGCCTGCAAAATCCGTCCCGGAGTCTTGACAAACATGGAAAAATCCATTAAAATCCATCATATATGCATATCAGACAGGCATTGAAGAGGGAAAGTAGATGAATGGCGGCATCTCAGAGAGGAAGCAGACGGTGAGAGCTTCCATGTGCGCGTTGTTGAACCGGCCTCGGAGCTTTGTGCGAGAGATGTGGAAAACGGCAGTGAAAACAGATTGCCGCAGTGAATGACTACATTGCTAAGTACAGCGTAGATCCGGCGTTAACGGATATCAGAGGAGAGTTCCCGTAAAGTGCGGGAGCTAATTTGGGTGGTAACGCCGGCTGTCGGTCCCTTTTGTGGACGACAGCCTTTTTTATGTAACAGGGAATTCCTTGGAATTTCCTGTTACATAAAAAAACCACACAACCACCCATAAAGCTTTTAGGTGATTGTGTGGCGAAAAAAGTTCTTCTCTAAAAATCCACACGAGTTTTAACGTCTGGTAGAATAACATAGATTTCGGATTCTGTCAACTCGCAGGGCCTCGACTATCTCACTCTCGAGGACCCGAACATCTCATTTCCGCATCTGTCCGGAAAAATCTGCCATGTCCGATGCTGGCAGCTGATCACACATCTGCGATGCCGCGATTCCTTCTGTTTCACAGCGATTTCGTACCTTGCTTCTTTTTCTCCAGATAATCATTTAACTCCGCGTTCTTCACATTCGTGATAAACATATGACCCGGGGCGTGGGTGATGACGATCGGCGGCTTCGCCCGCTCGACGGCTGCCTGTGGGGTCACGCCGCAGGCCCAGAATACCGGGATCTCGCCCTCGCGGATCTCCACTGGATCTCCATAGTCCGGATGGTCGATATCCTTGATGCCGATCTTTTCCGGATCTCCCATGTGGACAGGACCACCGTGAACATTCGGGAACTTCTCCGTGATCTCCGCCGCTTTCTTTGCGTTCTCCGGCGTCATCGGGCGCATGCTGCATACAAGCGGACCTTCAAACACACCGGCTTTCTCGCATTCGATGTTCGTCTTGTACATCGGCACGTTTCTTCCCATGGAGATATGACGCACATCAATTCCTGCCTGTAAGAGCGCCTCCTCAAAGGAGAAGCTGCAGCCGATAAGAAAACCAACGAAATCATCCTGCCAGTATTCGGAAGCATCTGTCACTTCATCGACCTTCACGCCGTTTTTATAGATAAAGTACCGCGGAATATCGGTGACGATATTCGCTCCCTCGCCCATATCATGGACCAGCGGGGAGCCGTCCATGATCTCGAGGATCGGACACGGTTTCGGATTGCGCTCCGCAAACTTTTTAAAATCCTCCGCATATTTTTTCGGCAGGATCACAAGGTTTGCCTGTGCGTATCCCCCGCACATTCCGGCCGTCGGTTCTGTGATCTCACCGTCACGGATCTTTTTCCAGATCTCTTCCGGTCTTGTCGTTCTGTAATCTCCCATTTTACGTTACCCCTTTCTCCTATGCCGTTCTTTTCGTTTCCGGCATCTTAAGTTTCCTGTTTCCCGCGACCCATTCTGCTGAAACGCTTCGCCGATCAGGTCATTTTCCGGTCTGCATCCCCATATTTTTTACCGGAATCTCACAACCTCTTTTTCAAGCTCCACAAGAAACTCTTTTCCATTTACGGAGATCTTATAGGTTCCCGCCTTTACCCATGCGGTCTTGTTCGCCTCGGATGCCGCTGCGATCGCCACCGCCTGCTCATCATCCGCCGGTTCCACCGGGGTATTCAGTCTCTTCGCAAGCGCGTCAAACTCTTCTTTTTCCTTACAATAGAGATCCTGCGCCTCATCCACCGTGACTTTCTCAAAATGGATCTTCATTCCCGGCATGCACTGGGCAAGCACCGGAAGGTCCACAGAGATCACATTGGCGATCTTCGTGTAGCCGCCCGTTGTCTGGTGATCCGCCATCATGACGATAGGATTTCCGTGGGACGGAACCTGGACAGCACCGAAGCTGATGCCGTCGGTGATGATGTCGCCGCCGTTTTTATGCTCGATCACATCGCCTTCCATGCGGCAGCCCATGCGGTCGTACTCGTTGGAGATCGTGTAGGTGCTGTTTAAGAAGGTGTTGATTCCCTTATCTGTAAAACAGTCGTCCTGCGGGCCCATAACGACTCTGAGTGTCCATTCCTTTGCACCGTAAGACGGAAGTCCGTATACACGCTCGGCCATATGCGGGAGCCAGGATGCAGGAGCGCGGAAAGCGATCTCATCGCCGGTTCCTAATTTTCTTCCCTCGTATCCGCCGACTTTTGATTTCAGGTTCGTGGATCTGCTTCCCATAACGACCGGGATATTAAGTCCGCCCGCAAAAGCGATATACGCACGGCTTCCGCCGTACATGCCCATGAAGCTCAACGTCTGGCCCGCTTTTACCAGGACCGCACGGTATCTCTCCACCGGTTTTCCGTCGATCTTTGCCCCGAGGTCGCCGCCTGTCACCGCGATGATCTCATCTTCTGTAAATTTCATCGTCGGGCCCATCATCGTGATCTCGATGACCGCCTCGTTCGTATCATTTCCAACAAGGATATTGGCGAGTGACGCTGCCCTGGTATCCATGACACCAGATACGGACATTCCAGTCTCCTGATATCCGTAACGTCCCATATCCTGAATCGTTGTCAGGAATCCGCCGTTTATGATCTGAATGCCCATCACTCCGCCTCCTTATCATATACTACATACTGATATGTATCGTTCTCCACCTGTTTTTCGATGGCTTTGTACTCTTCTTCCGTCACCGGGCGGAATTTAATGTACTGTCCGGACTCAAGGAGCACCGGTTTTTCCCGCTCGGAATCATAGAGCTTTAACGGAGTTCTTCCGATGAGCTGCCAGCCGCCCGGGGATGCCACCGGATAGATTCCAGTCTGCTCTCCGGCGATTCCCACGGAGCCGCCCTCGATCTTTACGCGCGGACTCTTTAAACGCGGAGTCGCAATGCGCTTGTCCATGCCGCCAAGATATGGGAAGCCAGCAATGAAGCCTAACATATAGATCAGATATTCTTCAGAGGAATGGATCTTTACGACTTCTTCCTCCGTAAGACCGTTATGCTCTGCCACATTCGCAAGGTCCGGTCCCATTTCTCCGCCATAAAGCACCGGAATCTCGATCACCGTTGGCGGCGGGATCTGGATGCTGCCCATGGAGGACAGGATCTTCTCAAATTTTTCTGTCAGTGCTGAGAACCGGATCACTTCCGGCTTGTATACAACAAGAAGGGAACGGTAGGTCGGCACAGTCTCTACGATTCCTTCGATCTGTTCTTTCTCTAACGCGATCTTGAACGCGCGGATCTTCCGGTTGATCTCCGGACTGATCTCATTTCCAAATTCCACGGTGACTGCACAGTCGCCGGAAACCAGATATCTTACATTTTCCACAGCGAGTCTCCTCTCTATACATTTGCGGCTGTTTGACATTTGTAAGATGTCAAACAGCTGCACTCTTTTTCCTATAAACTTAAATTTTTAATCTCGACGCCTTCCGCGATCAGTGTCTCACGGATATTCTTTACGAACTCCAATGCCTTTGGGTTATCTCCGTGAACGCAGATAGAGTCTGCCTTGATCGCGATATCGTTTCCGTTGATGGACTCGACTTTTCCTTCTTTTACCATACGGATCACACGTTTGATCGCGAGATCTTTGTCCTTGATCACTGCGCCCGGAAGCTTTCTTGATACGAGAGTTCCGTCGTCGTTGTAAGCGCGGTCAGCGAAGACCTCACTTGCAGCGCGGAGACCGACTTTTTCTGCTGCCGTGATCATCTTGGAACCTGCAAGTCCCATGAAGATGATGTCCTTATCTACCTCGTAAACTGCCTCACACATCGCGATGGCTAACTTCTCGTCAACGGCTGCCATATTATAAAGAGCGCCGTGCGGTTTTACATGCTGGATTTTTACTCCGTGGGCGGTACAGAACGCCATGAGAGCGCCCAGCTGGTAGCGGACATACGCTTTCGCCTCGTCCGGTGTCACTGCCATATTGCGGCGTCCAAATCCCACAAGGTCCGGGAAGCCCGGGTGTGCGCCGACGGCTGTTCCGAACTCTTTCGCCAGAGCAACGGTCTTTTCCATCACCATCGCGTCACCTGCGTGCCAGCCACATGCCACGTTTGCGGAGGAGACGTATTTTAAGATCTCCTCATCCATTCCGATCGTATAATTTCCAAAGCTTTCTCCAAGGTCACTGTTTAAGTCTACACGGTACATAATATTTCCTCCTTGCTTTCCCTGCCGGTATTTTCTAAATTTCCTATCTACTATTTTAAACGACTTGCATCACAATCTCAATACATAATTAACCGAACATCTTTAAGATTCCCGGAAGAGCTTTGATTCCGGAGAATCCTGTGAGCAGTACCACGCACACGCCTAAAACGATGAGGATCGTCGGGTGCTTGTAATCATCTCCAACGATTTTCTTGTTTCTGCTCGCAAGAAGGATCGTTAAGAGGGTCAGCGGAAGGATCAGTCCATTTAAAGCGCCTGCAAGTACAAGGAGCGCTGCCGGCTTTCCGAGGATCGCCATGATCAGTGTGGATGCTGTGATAAATCCGATCACGAACCACTTTTCGTTCTTCATGATAAACGGATGAAGAGTCTTTAAAAATGAAACCGATGTATAAGCCGCGCCGATGACGGATGTTGTAGCGGCGAAGAAAAGGACAAGACCAAAGATCTTATATCCGATCACGCCAGCTCCGAGACGGAACGCGTCTGCTGCCGGGTTTGAAGCGTCAAGTGTCACATCTGGATTTGCTGTCACGACACCGAGAACCGCAAGGAACAGCAGGATCCTCATGATTCCGGAAACGCTGACACCCATTAAAACAGACTGGCGTACATGCGGAAGATCTTTCTTTCCGGAATATCCGGCGTCAAGAAGACGGTGCGCACCGGAGAATGTGATATATCCGCCGCAGCTTCCTCCAAGAAGCGTGATGAGCGGAAGGACAAGAGCACCCACATCGCCCGGATGGAAAATACTGCTCACAGCGTCCCCTACCGGAGGTTTGGATTTGATTGCCACATAGAGAACAACGATGATCATGATGCTTCCAAGATATTTTGTCAGCTTATCCATGCTGGTCTTCGCGTCCTTGGAGAGGAAGATCAGGATTCCGATGATTCCCGCGATAAAGGTTCCAACCGTCGTCGGAATTCCGAACAATACGTTAAGTCCCAGGGCGCCGCCTCCGACATTTCCGATGTTGAATGCCAGACCGCCAAGCGCAACCATGAATGCGATAAAATACCCGAGTCCCGGAAGGACTTTATTTGCAATATCCTGTCCGCGCATGCCGGACACACCGATCACCGACCAGATATTTAACTGTGTCGTCACATCCAACAGGATCGTACAGACGATCACAAGCGCGAAAACGCTTTTATACTGAGCCGTAAATGTGGAAGTCTGTGTCAGGAATCCCGGTCCGATCGCGGATGTCGCCATCAGGAACGCAGCTCCCATCAAGGTCGTCATGTTGCTGTGTTTTTTCTTTTCCCCCATAAATGAGTACCCCTTTCGTATCTTTTCTACAACTGATGCCTTGATTTTATCTGACTTTTTAGTGATATTCAACTATATTTTTCAGTTTTGAAAAATCTTTTTGAAATTTTCAAAAAAATCGTGCGAATCCGCTCAGTTTTAGCGAGCGATTTCGCACGATGTGAATTTTTGCACGTTTTCAATTGTTCAGCAGGTCTGCCACCTTGCCGTGCGGGCCGTAAGATTTCAGTCTTCCTTATCAAGTCTTCTCTTCATGGAGAATCTCGTGATCCCCAAAAGGGCCGCCGCTTTTGTCACGTTATTTCCGCAGAGCTTCAGGGCCTGGTCCATGTAGATCTGTTCCAGCATGGAGACCTCCTGATCGAGACTGATCGGTCCTTTCCGAAGATCCTTTAACGCAAACGGCTCTCCTGTCCGGGTATCATCTTTCCAGTCCACCCGCTTTAATTCCACATGTTTTTCAAGCACGTCCCCCTGACAGAATAAGAAGCAGCGCTCGAAAATGTTTTTCAGTTCCCGAACATTCCCTTTCCAGTCATACAAAAGCAGCTCCCGCATAAAATCAGGATCCACATGGGTGATATTCTTTCCAAACATGCCGTTATAATATTTCAGGTAATAATCGCATAGCGCCGGAATATCCTCTCTCCGATCCCGTAACGGCGGGATCACAAGCTCCATGACATTGATCCGGTAGAAAAGATCTTCCCGGAATTCCCCCTGCTTTACGGCATGTTCCAGATTCCGGTTTGTCGCCGCGATCACCCGGGCATCCACTTCGATGTCCTCCAGACCACCCACACGCTTGAACTTCTTATGATCCAGAAATGTGAGGATCTTTGTCTGCATGGAGAGGGGAAGTTCCCCGATCTCATCCAAGAACACGGTTCCGCCTGCTGCCAACTCGATCAGACCTTTCTTCGTCTTCATCGCACCCGCAAAGGCCCCCCGCTCATAGCCAAAGAGCTCGCTCTCCATCAGATGTTCCGGAATTGCGCTGCAGTTGATGCGGACCATCAGGTGGTCCCTCCGGTCGCTGCAGGCATGGATCAGGGACGCCGCAACCTCTTTTCCCGTTCCGGTCTCGCCCCGGATCAGAACATTCACCGTGGAATTCTTTCCGAGAAGTTCGATGTGGCGCCGGATCCGCATCGCGGCGTCGCTGACTCCGATAAATTCCTGCGTTTTTCCCTTTAGAAACTCCAGGGATTCCCGATCCTGCATCTGACCAATGCAGCGGCTGGCGATCCGGTCGATCTCGTCAATATCAAAGGGCTTTAAAATATAGTCGTAAGCGCCGCGCTTCGTCGCCTCCACCGCCTGGGCGACAGAGCCGTACGCCGTCATCAGGATCACCTGGACCTCCTCATCGGCGGAACGGAACGTGGAGATCTCGTCGATCCCGAGGCTGTCCTGCAGGCGGTTATCCAGGAGGATCACCTGCGGATGGAACGTTTTCATCTTCTCGAGAGCGTCCTTCACCGTTTCCGCCGACTGGGTCTCGTATCCCCGGTCCTTCAGGCCTTCCTCCAGTGTAAACCGGATCAGAAATTCATCATCAACGATCAGTACCTTTTTCATGTTCATCCCTGCTTTCAAAAATCAGGCGCACCGTTGTTCCGCAGCCCGGAGCGCTTTCCATTTCCATTTTACCGTGGTTCTGCTCGATCAGCCGGTTTACGATCGCCAGACCAAGCCCGACGCCGTTAATGCTCTTCGTGTAGAACGGTTCTCTTGCACGTTTCAGTTCCTCTTCATTCATTCCTTTTCCGTTGTCGGAGACGCAGAATGTAGTCATACCTCCGTCGGAAGACACTGAGAGACGGATCTTCCCCGTTCCGTCCCGGCTGACCGCCCGCATGCTGTTTGTCAGAAGATTGTACAGCATCTGGCGCATTTCATTCTCATCGGCAAACACCTCACATGCCACGCAGTCTGTCTCGAACGTGACATTCTGCTGTTCGCACTCCTTCGCGTAGATGGATGCCACCTCCCGCAGCACCGCATCCGCCGGAAAGACATGTCTGTGGTTTTCCTTCTTTACCGACAGCGTAAACAGGTCATTGATCAGCCCGGTCACCCGGTCGATCTCATGAAGCATGCTGTCGCAGAGAAGCTTTTCATTCTCCTTCACCGCCCGCCCGCCCAGGACCTGGATCCCGGAACGGATCCCGGCCAGCGGATTTTTGATCTCGTGGGCCAGCGCCGATGACATCCGGCTTGTATACTCCATTTTCGTGTAGTTATCAAGGTTTTTCAGAAGATTCTCAAAGGTTCTCGCCAGCTGGCCGATCTCGTCCTTTCTCGCTGTCTCCGGGAAACTGTACTCCCGGAACCCGTCCTTGTTCTCATCGAGCTTTTTACACGCCGCGCTCATGCTTCGGATCGGTTTTGTGAGACTCCAGGCGAGGAACACGCTGACCTGGACGATGATCAGGAGACTGGCCACAGCGCCCACAATGACGTAATTCTGTTCTTCCAGGATCGCATTCTCAAATGACTTTTTATCCATCCAGTATTCCAGACGCCACCCCAGGAAATTTCCACTGTCCGCGTACAGGAGTTCCATGTTCCCGTCCGGGATCTCCTCGTCCCCCGTGATGATCGTGCCGTCGGCAGCCATGATCCGCACCGCCGGATCATGATAAAAATTATACTTCTGCCGGATCTCATCCTCACTCAGTTTTCCCTGCAGATAGTAAATATCCGACTCCATGCCGCGGATCGTAGTCCTCGCGTACTCTTTTCTGTCCTTAAGCTTTTCTGTATATCCATTATACACCGAAATAGCACAGAATGCACAGACCACCAGGATCCCTACCGTGATGAACGGCAGCATGACCTCATGCTCGATCCTGCAGAACCATGATCGAAACAGCTGTTTTTTCTTTCCGCTCATTCTTTGGCCCCTCTTTTCTTCTCAAACATCGGGATCACAACATAGACCGCCGCCGCGCACAGTGTTGCCGGAAACGCCCAGTATATCCGGAGATCCATTTTCCAGAACAGGACAGAGCAGATAAGTCCCGTAAAGAACGCTCCCACCGCCCCGGCTTTCGTTCTCCGTTTCCAGTACAGTCCCCCGTAGATCAGAGGGGCAAGCGCCGCCGAGAATAATCCCCAGATATCCGCCCCGAAGGACAGCATGTCCTTCGGCGGATTTACGGATAAGATCAGTGCAGCCGTGCCTCCCATGAAGATACATACCCGCGCCAGGGTGAGAATCTGCTCCTCCGCCATCTTCTTTTTTGTGAGCTGGGCAGCCACATCGTAGGACAGCATGCAGCCGATCAGGTGAAGCTGGGAGTTCGCCGTTGAGACGCAGGCGCCGATCACGCTGATCAGGAAGAAACCGCTGAACGGTGTGTTCATGAGATTGACCACTGCATAGATAAATACGTCATCCGCGGAGCAGTAATTTTTCAGCTGCGGAAAGAGGATCCGCAGTCCGAGACCGATCTGGGTCAGTGCAAAGTACAGCACGCACAGGAATATCAGTGCATGCAGGATCATATGTTTTGCAGTCTTTTTATCCTTCGCCGCCAGGATCCTGACCATATATTGGGGATTCGACGCCAGTCCCATTCCCCAGCCGAAGAACATGGAGATATATACGAAGATTCCAATCTCCGCTGTCTGATTTTCAAAAACGCCCTTGCTCTTTATGAGTTCATGCACAGTCTGATCCGTCAAAAACCAGTGTCCCGGAACATTTTTTACGATAACCAGATACAGAACCCCGATGCTCACAGAGAGCATAATCAGATTGAGGCAGTCCGACTTCGTGACGGAGTTAAAGCCGCCGAAGCTCGAATAGAGGATAAAAAGATAGACAAGAAAGACAGCTACCTTGTAATTGATATTCAGCAGGCTGGATACCGCGATGCCAAATCCCTTGATCTGGATCATCAGATAGAAAATATAGCCGCAGATCATAAAAATGGCCGATGCTGTCTGCAGAAATTTAGAATCATGCTTTTTTCCAATCAGCTGTGGGATCGACAGGACATCATTCTCATATAGCCGGTCCGTCATCAGATACAGGAGACCCGCGCCGATAAACCACGGGATGACCGACGACGCAATGACAGAGAGTCCGCTGTGGTATACGTTTCCCGTAAATCCCAGAATCGTCGCCGCGGAGACCCAGGTTCCGACAAACGTGAAAAACAGGCGTTTTTCGTCATTCTTTCTCTCACCAACGAAAAACTTGGAGAGAGAATCACTTTCCGAAAAAGAGAGCTTTCCGATGATCAGGAACACAACGGAATAGATCACAAAATAGATCAGCTGGATCAGTACCCGGTTCATAGCGTCCTCCCCGTATACTCCGTTCCGTAGCTGCCGTCATCCAGCCTGCGGAGTCGGTAATATCCATAGCTTTCCGTCTCCGATACCTCATACCCATCCGGGACCGTGACGAAAACTTCCTTCGCCCCATTCCGGTATGCCTGGTGCACCATACGGCGGATCAGTCGGGGGAGTTCCTCCGGTTCGGAGAACCTGATCCGGACGCAGGAGATTCCGTCGGATTCCAGTTTACTCTGGTCCAGAACAGCGTCCCAATGTTCATTTCTCGAGGTGATCTCCTTTGGGATCTCCCTCTCATACTCGATTCCCACAAGTGTCAGGCCCTTTGCCGGAGCAGTCTGTCCCGCCTCTTTGCGGTTTCTTGCCTCCAGAATCTCTTTCACATGTTCCGGTTCCCATTCACCGGTTCCGACTTTTAAGAGTGTTCCCGCGATGATCCGCACCATGTTGTAGAGGAATCCGCTGCCGCAAAGGCGGATCGTTACGATGTCCTCATCATTCTTTTTCACCTCGGCCCCGTAGATCGTCCGGACCGTCTCCTCCGCCTGGTGGTTTGCGGCGCAGAAGCTGATGAAATCATGTTCCCCGATGAGATATTTTGCCGCCTCATTCATCTTTTCCACGTTTAACGGGTAATAGCAGAAATGGGCGTAGAGGCGTCGCGTCGGGATCTCGATCTTACAGTTTAAGATCTGATACTCGTAGGTCTTTACGCAGTTCTGCTTTCTCGGATGCCAGTCCAGGGGAACTTCCTCGGATTCCACCACACGGATATCCTCCGGAAGTCCGCGGTTTACCGCGTAACAGAATTTATCTCCCGGGATCCGGCTCTCCGTGTCGAAGACCGCCACGTTTCCTCTTGCATGGACGCCGGAGTCCGTCCGGCTTGCCCCAATGACGCAGACAGGCTCTTTCAGAAGATCCGAAAGAGCCTTATTTAACATCTCCTCTATGGTAACGCCATTGGGCTGGAGCTGCCAGCCCTTGTATGCGGTGCCGTCGTAGGCCACCGTCAGTTTGATTCGTCTCATAGCTTTATTGTTTTCCTTCTGCTGTCCGGAAAATCCGGGCAATTCTATTTCTCTGAATATCAAGTTCCCGATTTCGACCATTTTCCACGCGGTGCTGTTCCCCGTCATATCCGGGCTTTAGCGCTGCTTTTCATCGAAACCGGAGTTAATCATCTTCTACAGCAAAACCTTCAGCACGATCGCCGCCGCAAAATACACCAGATACGCCCCATAAACCATACGGTCCCTCTTCGCGTACTTAAGCGGTTTCATCTTTGTTCTGCCCTCGCCGCCGCGGTAGCATCTCGCCTCCATGGCCATCGCGAGGTCCGTGGCACGGCGGAATGCGGATACGAAAAGTGGTACAAGAAGCGGTACCATGGATTTCGCCTTCTGGATCAGGTTTCCGCTCTCGAAATCAGCGCCTCTCGCCATCTGCGCTTTCATGATCTTATCTGTCTCCTCGATCAGGATCGGGATAAACCGGAGCGCAATGGACATCATCATGGACACCTCGTGGACCGGAACGCCGACCTTCTTTAAAAAGCCAAGGCTCTTTTCCAGACCGTCTGTCAGCTGGTTCGGTGTCGTTGTGAGCGTCAGAATCGTGGATCCCATAACGAGGTAAACAAGACGGATCGCCATAAATGCCGCAAACCGGAGACCTTCCCAGGTCATCTGCAGGAAACCGATCTTAAAGATCGGGGTACCCGGCGTCAGGAACAGGTTGAAGCTGACGCTGATGAGAAGCAGGAACACGATGGATTTTAAGCCCCGCACCATGAATTTTACCGGGACATTGGAGAGCTTGATGGCAGTGATCAGAAAGATCGTCGCCGCAAGGTATGCCCAAAGATTGTCCGCGATAAATAAGGTTACGATGTATACAAGAGTTCCAAATAATTTTGTTCTCGGATCCAGCCTGTGAAGCAGGGAATCAACCGGGTAGTACTGTCCAAGTGTGATATCTCTTAACATGTCGTTTCCTCCCCGGCTGTCTTTTCTGTGCTGTCGGCCTTCCCAGAAGCTGTTCCGGCGGCGTTCCCATGATCTGCGTTCTCGGAATCCGCTCCGGCTGCGCTTACCTGCGCTGCATTTCCGGAACTTTTTCCATACTTTTCGCGCCAGATCTTGAGGATTGCATTCTTCGCCTCTTCCACCGTCGTGATATCCGGATCCAGCGGGATCCCCTTGTCAATCAGCTTGTGTACCACATAGGTGATCTGCGGCGCCGCAAGGCCGATGGCTTCCAGCTCTTTATAATGGCGGAATACCTCCTTCGGAGTTCCGTCGAAGACCTTCTCGCCGTGGTTCATGACCACAAGACGGGACACATATCGCGCCACATCCTCCATGCTGTGGGAGACGAGAATGATCGTCAGCCCCTGCTCGTTATGGAGCTTTTGTACGAGTCCTAAAATGTCGTCGCGTCCTTTCGGGTCGAGGCCGGCTGTCGGCTCATCTAAGATCAAGACCTCCGGCTTCATTGCGAGAACACCCGCGATAGCCACCTCGACGCTTCTGTCCGCCGGAGAGGTCGAAGGGGGACTGCTTATAAAAGCTCTCATCGAGTCCCACCATGTCAAGCGCCTCTTTCGCGCGCTTCTCGATCTCCTCCTTCGGGAGTCCCAGATTCTTCGGTCCAAAGCAGACATCTGAGAATACATCCACCTCAAACAGCTGATGCTCCGGATACTGGAAAACAAGCCCCACATGGCTGCGGAGCTCTTTCATGGAATATCCCTCTTTATAAATACTCTCTCCGTTATAAAGGATATCTCCGCTCGTTGCCTTTAAAAGTCCGTTTAAATGCTGGGTCAGGGTTGATTTTCCGGATCCGGTATGACCGATGAGGCCGATAAACTCGCCATCATGGATCGTAAGATTTACATCCTTTAAGGCATACTGCTCAAAGATCGTTCCCTGCCCGTATATATGATTCAAGTGTTTAATTTCGATTGCCATATTTCCACCATTTCTCCACTATTTTAAGAGCGGAACAAGTTCGTCCACAAGCTCGTCGATGGAAAGAATTCCATAAGGAAGATCCATTCCGGCCTCCTTTAATTCATCTGCCAGTTCCGTTACCTGCGGCACATCGAGGCTGTATTTTTTCAGTTCCTTGACTCTGGAAAAGACCTCTTTCGGGGTTCCGTCCATCACGACATGTCCACCGTCGATAACGACCACGCGGTCTGCGTCAATGACCTCTTCCATATAGTGGGTGATCAGAACTACCGTGATCCCTTCCTGACGGTTCAGTTCATGAACCGTTTTAATGACCTCGCGGCGTCCGTTCGGGTCTAACATCGCTGTCGGCTCGTCCAGAACGATACACCGGGGCTTCATCGCCATAACGCCTGCGATGGCCACGCGCTGTTTCTGTCCGCCGGAAAGCTTATTCGGAGACTGAAGTCTGTACGCTGTCATACCCACCGCCTCAAGGCTCTTGTCGACCCGCGCCCAGATTTCCTCCGTCGGAACTCCCATATTCTCCGGGCCGAATCCGACATCCTCTTCCACCACGTTTCCGATGATCTGGTTATCCGGGTTCTGGAATACCATTCCCGCCGTCTTTCGTACATCCCAAAGATGCTCCTCGTCGTCCGTCCTCATTTTAGAAATATAGACGGTTCCATCCGTTGGAAGCAGGATTCCGTTCATCAGCTTCGCGAATGTGGATTTTCCGGATCCGTTGTGTCCTAAAATCGCTACGAAATCGCCTTCCTTGATGTCCAGAGAGACGCCCTTTAACGCATGGCTGACCTCATCCTTGTCTTCCTCTTCATCGTGCCTGATATAGTCAAAGATCAGGTTCACTGCTTTAATGATTCCCATAGAAATCCTTTCTCGTTTTTCATAAACTTCAAGTGACTGCGGCGCCGCATACACCTTCAGGCTGCCGCGACAAATGTTTACACGTTTCTAAATTTTAGTTGATATCTCATAGTAAGTCAAGTGTTTTCGCATGGTTCCAGGAGCTTACCTTTTCAGATATGTGAAAACGGCATGACACAGGATTTCTCCCATGACATGCCGCCCATCATTCCTTTCTAACTTACCCAGAGCCCCGATGCATCCAACGTATATCCGTCGATCACAGTGGACGCTGCCATCGCTCCGTTCGCGTTCAGGTAATACCACTGTCCCGGTGCAGTCTGACGCCAGCCTGTTGCCATCGCTCCATCGGCATCCATGTAGTACCAGACACCGCCGATCTGCTTCCAGCCAATTACCATCTTTCCGTCATTTCCAAGGTAATACCATTTATTATTTACCATTCTCCAGCCTGTCACCATATATCCGTTTTCATCGAAATAATACCAGGTTCCGAGGATCCGGTACCACTGGGAGGTCACGATCTGACCATTCTCGTCCACATATTTCTTTCCATCCGCGTAATTCTTCCAGCTGCCCTCCGTGTCACCCAGGTCATCCAGGTAGCGGTCGGAGGAGACGATATACTCGCTGCTCTTGCGGTACTTCGCATCGTTCGTTGTCTTTCCCACCGCGCGGATCTCGTAATAGTAGTTTCCCTCTCTTCCCATATACTCGGAGAGGTCCTTGCTGGTTCCCGTCGCATCGATGGTCCGGAGATAATAGTCATCCCGGTACAGGCGGATCTGATATCCCGTCGCGTAATCGACTTTCTTCCAGACCGCTTTCATATGATTCGAAGCGCTCCATCCGGCTTCATCCGGAGTTTCCAGCCAGACTACCGGGTAGTAAGTGACTGTGACCTTCAGGTCATCATCCACTTTCACTGCCTTACTCAACGTCGCACCGGAGATCTGGCAGGACTTTGAACCGTAGCTGGAGGAGAACTCTCTTCCGCTGGAGGAAAGAATCAGCGTTGCCGTCACTTTCGTTCCAGGATTCCATTTTTCTACATCCTTGCTCCACTCCACGGATGTGATCTCGATCCCGTAGCTGCCGCAGCTGATCTCCGGCTCCTCGATCACGCCGGGATCTTCATACTTGTCTTTAAAGGTGATCCTTATAGAATTCACCGTCGGCGCAGCCAGTGCAGGAAGAACCATCCATATCGTCATCGCCATCAGAATTCCTGCTGCCGCAAGCCATTTTCCAAAAGTTTTCTGTCTCATAAGGTGCTCCTTTCCTGTATTTTCAGTCTGCTGGAAAATATTCCGACGATTTTCACCGCATAACCGCATGCCCTGCAGGTTCAGATCTTTACTGCGGTTTTCTCCAGATACCGTCCTGATCTACATAGAAGGTATCGATCACTTCATTGACCGCCTTATGTCCATCCGGATACAGGTAGTAGATCTGTCCGTCGATGTTCTGCCATCCTGTGAGCATTCCGCCGTCGCCGCCGAGGTAATAAGCCTTATCACCCAGCGTGATCCAGCCGGTCACCATAGCTCCGCTCTCGGAGAGATAATACCAGGTATTGTTGTAGAGAAGCCAGCCCGTCTGCATCTTTCCGTCACCGTTCATGTAGTAATAAACGCCGTTCTTCATCTGCCAGCCGGTGAGCATCATTCCGTTTGCGTCAAATAAGTACCAGATATTTCCGATAAATCCCCAGCCGTTCTTTAAATAAGTTCCGTCCGGGTAACGATAATACCAGCGGTTTCCGTCGAGGATCCAGCCGACCACATTCACATTTGACGGGGCCTGCTGGGAATTTCCGGAATTATTTGTGCTGCTGTTGTTGCCGCTTGACGGCTTTTTCTTTGCCGCTCTCGCCGCGTCATTCTCATCGATATAGACCTCATCGGATATGGTCCAGTCGCTCTTTGACGCGTACTTGGATACCTCATCGTTTGACGGGAGCGCGCGCACCTTAAAGGTGTAGGTTCCCTTGGAGCTCATATACGGAAAGAGATCACAGCTGCTGGTGTGGATCTCGCCGCTCTTGTAGACGTTCTTGCTGCCGCGGTAGAGGTACACCTCGTAGGACGCGTCCTCAACGGCCTCCCACTTCGCGAGTCCGAGATCGGAGCTTCCGGACTTTGTGGTCTGCCAGTATGCCTCGCCCGGCGCGTCAAGATCGCCCTTTGCCGGTTTTGTCTTTACGGTAACCACCAGACGGTCGGAAGATGTTCTCGAAGCGCTGACAAAAGTTCCGTTCTTTACCTTTACCTTTGAGGAAGTGTAGGAGCTGCTGCTGAACCTATAGTCATTTAAAGTCTTTAAAGTAACTTTCATGGTGTAGGTTCCGCCGATCTTCACGTCGTTCTTTGTGGAAGACCACTTTGCGGATACGATATCATATTTATCGTTGTTCGGGATCGATACCTCGCAGTTATCAGAATTGTATCCCACATCAAGATCCGGCAGGGATTCCCCCACCGTCGGTGTCACATCCAGCGTGATGCTGACACTATTCACATAACTGGTCGCCGCAAACGCTGTCTGCGCCCCGGATACCGCAAACACGACCGCCATGACCCATGCGGCCATCCATGTACTTATTTTTTTCCATTTTCTTTCTGCCATAGGATTGCCTCCCCTCAAGTATCTTTCTTTAACTATATTATAAGGTTGGACAATATCTCCCGTCAACTTACGATATTCTGTCTTTTAGCGGCAAATCCGTGGCAGTTTGAGGCTTAGAATCTGCATTTTCCTATTATTCTTCCATTTTCCATATTTACCGTTGATCCTGTCATTTTCTGTGTAGTTTTAGTCTGTCCTCAGTGCGTCGATCGGATTCAGCTTCGCCGCCCGGCTCGCCGGCATGTAACCAAAGATCAGTCCGATGGCAACAGAAACGCTAAACGAGATCACAACTGCTGTCATGGTTGGCGGCGCGTCGATTCCCATGAGGGCACCGATTCCCGTACTTGCTAAGGCACCGATCATGATTCCGATGATTCCGCCGATGGAGCTTGTGACCAGCGCCTCGATGACAAACTGCTGCATGATCACGCTCTTCTTTGCGCCGAGGGCCTTCCTAATGCCGATCTCCCTGGTTCTCTCTGTCACGGACACCAGCATGATGTTCATGACACCGACGCCTGCAACTAACAAGGAGATACCCGCGATACCGCCCAGCATCATGCTCATCATGGCAATCTGCTCATTTAAGGAATCGAGAAGGGAGCTCATTGCTGTCACCGTGTAGAGGTTTTCGCTCTTCATCTTTTCATAGAGAAAATTTTTAAGTTCTGTCGTACATGTTTCCGTGTCGTTGATGTCCCGCGATGTGAAGATATAGTTGTTGATCACAGCATTTCTCGCCATCTTCACAGCTCTGGAATACGGGATCCACACAAAGTCATCCATACATCCGTCATCGAACTCAGAGCTGCTCTCCGTCTGCCGTTCCACAACGCCTACGATGGTGTAGCTGTCACCGTTTAACTTGACCGTCTCGCCCACGGCGTTCTGGGAGCCGCCGTAGAGCTCCTCCGCCACGTAGGCGCCGATGACCGCGACTTTTCTCCTTGCCTCCATGTCAGAGTACTGGAGATTTCTGCCATACTCGATCTCGTAGTCCTTGATTGCGAGATAATCCTCACTGTAGCCGCCGACACTGGTGGAATCCATGGTGTCGGAGTCATGTTTTACCGTGACGCTGACTGACACGTTCGGGGACATGTTCTCGTAGAGGTCTGAATGTTCCTCGTAGAACTCATAAAATTCGTTCACATCAATACTTCTGGATGCCACCGCCTTGTACTGGACCGTGATCTGATTGACGCCCATGGAAGAAAAGCTCTCCACCATGTAGGACATATAGCCGTTGACGATGCTGACCAGGATGATCACCGACGCGACTCCAATGATGATGCCGAGCATCGTCAGAAAGGACCTCAACTTGTTGCCCCAGATACTTTTTAACGCCATTTTAAATGATTGCAGCATACTCTTTCACATCCCCGTCGAAATTGATCTTTCCGTCATGGATCCGCACCACCCGCTTCGCCTCCAGGGCGATGGAGCTGTCGTGGGTGATCATGACGATCGTGTTTCCTTCTTCATTGAGTTTCTTTAAAAAGTCCAGCACCTCCCGGCCTGTCCTGGAGTCCAGGGCACCCGTGGGCTCATCCGCCAGGATCAGGGACGGGTCCCCTGCGAGAGCCCGCGCGATGGAGACTCGCTGCTGCTGGCCGCCGGAAAGCTGGTTCGGAAGATTCTTCCATTTTTCGTCGAGACCGACCTTTTTTAAGGAATTCATGGCCCGCTCCCGCCGTTCTTTCTTGTCGTAACCGGCGTAAAGGAGCGGGAGTTCCACGTTCTCTAAGAGATTTAACTTTGGAAGCAGGTTATACTGCTGGAAGATAAAGCCGATCATGCGGTTTCTGATCTCCGCCAGCTCGTTGTCGGACATATCCGCCACGTCCTCGCCGCCGAGGAAATATTCGCCCTCCGTCGGGACATCCAGGGCTCCGATGATGTTCATCAGGGTTGATTTTCCGCTTCCGGATTTGCCGACGATGGTGACGAACTCGCCTTTGTTGATGGAAAGGCTGATGCCGTCGTTGGCGTGGACTTCCTCGTCGCCCATGTAGTAGATCTTGTAGATATTGCGCAGCTCTATCAGAGGTTCCTGCTTTTCCAACTTCTCATGAACTTTTGAAACTGCCTCTTCCTGTTTCATCGGCTCTTCTGCGGTATCTATTTGTATTGAGAATTCAGTCTTTTCCATACAATTTATCTCCTATGCACTACTGGGATCTTCGTCCGCTGCCACCGTTGCTGCCGCCAGGACCTCCGTTTCCGTCAGGACCGCCCGGTGCGCCTCCGCCCATATCACCTCCAGGACCGCCCATGCCGCCCATCTGCATCTGATTGGTCTGCGTCGAACTTCCGGAATCGGAGGAAATGTAGACCTCGTCCCCCTCAGAGAGGCCGGAAAGGATCTCCACATAATCGTCGTTGATGATTCCAGTTGTCACCTGGACCGCCTCGAAGCCGTCTGGGACGTTGCTGCTGCCGGATTTTCCGGAGCCGGAACTCTTCTTCACATACACTCTGTTTCCACGCATCAGCGCGCTGGCCGGGATCACCAGAGCATTCTCAGAGCTGTCGAGAATGATCTTCGCATCCACGTTCATGCCCGGAAGAAGACTTCCCGTATCATCCAGAGTCACTGTCACCGGATAGTTTGTGACACCGTTGGAGTAGCTGCTCTGCAGACTCACATTTGTGACGGTTCCTGTGAATGTCTCGCCTTCCACCGCGTCTGCCGTAATCTCCACAGACTGGCCGACCTTGATGCTTGAGACATCGAGTTCATCCACGGACATCTCTAGTGTCATGGTGGACAGGTCGTAGATCACCGCCATGGTGGTCGTTCCGCTAGAGCTCTTGGAGATCTTATCCCCAACCTTCACGTTTTTTGTGATCACTGTCCCCGAGATCGGCGCTGTGATCGTGTAGTCATCCACATTGTCCTGGGTATTGCTCAGCTTGTTCTCCGCGTTTTCCAGATTGTCATCTGCGCTCTCCACTGCATCCTTGAATTCCTTTAAATACTCTTCCGCCGTCTTTGTGGTCACCTGGAACAGCTCGGAGTTTTTCTCCACATAAGAACCTTCATGAATCAGAAGGTTCTCGATCTCGAGACTCTTGTTTCCGGAGAGCTCCACGCTCAGGGTCGTCTCCGTCTTCGCCGTGAATGTTCCCTCGGCACTGCACACAAATCCGTCGACGGTCACGGATGCCGCGGTGTCTGTCGTGAGTCCGCCTGGGTTTGATACCTCGACCGTCACGTTCTTCACGAGACGTCCTCCGGAGAGTGTCTCCTCCATGCTGCTGACAACCGTGACGGTTCCGGAGATCTGCTCGCCGGTGTCCTCCAAAGTCACTGCCGCCTCGTCACCTACGTTGATCTCCGCCGCCTCGCCTGAGAGGAACGGGACTATGATCTTCATAACAGAGTCATCATAGAGATCCGCGATCTTCGTTCCATTATTTACCTTATCGCCCTCTTTGATATAGAGAGTCTTGATATATCCGGACGCTGTGGAGCGGTATGTATTTCCGGCGATCCGCGCTGTCTCCTCGGCGTAATCGGACTGTGCCGTCTGGGCACTCTCCTTCGCCCTCTGAAGGCTGGTCTGGGCAGAACTCAGGTCAGAGTCCATGGAGGATGCGTCGATCCGGTAGAGGACCTGACCTTTTTCTACAACATCGCCTTCCTCAAAGTTCGCCTCGATGACCTCTCCTTCCACCAGGGACGTCACCTCGTAGGTGTCCTTCGGTGACAGGGAGCTGGACGCCGTGAGCTCTGAACTGATGTCCGTCCGCTTCACTGTCGCCGTTGACACAGACTGGTCACCCTGACGTTTCTGGCTCGAGGTTTTTTTCTTATAGAGGAAAAATCCGCCAAGCAGCGCTGCCAGAACCACTATAAGCACGATCACGATCCTTCCGCTTTTTCCTTTCCGTTTTTTCCGCTTTTTCTCTACGTCCACCTTTTCGTTCTCCATACTCGTTCCTTTCCTGTCTATTGAAATCTTCCGCTTCTCTTAACTATGTTCCAGATCTGAATTTCCTTGCCTTAATTTTCTCACCCGCATTCCTTCTGCGGTATTTCTATTTCATGTATTATATGTATATTCGTAACTAATCAATAATCTCCGACAACATCTACAACCGTATAAGTCGCATTTTCGTCGCTTCCGCTCTTCTCCCACACAATGGCAACCTTGTCATCCACCTCAAACTCTCCGTAGACGGAGAACAGGTACTGGAGCTCCGATCCGCTGATCTGGAACTCATCGCCCTCACCGCCGTTGTCCTGGTAATCGGTGTTTAAGACCACCTTCACCGGTGTGAACGGGTCGCTGGAATCGTAGTAGATCGCCTTGATCCGGCCCTCCGTGGCGCCTTTGTTCTCGCCGCCGTTGGAATAGGCGAAGATCATCTTTGTCTCCTCGTGGTAATAGATCACGGTGGCGTAATCGTTGATCTCGCTCTCATCGGACACCTCGCCGTTTAAAAACATGGTAGCGTCTTTCAGGGAAAACGGAACAAGACTCTTTAAGTTCCGGCTGTCATTGTCTAAGATCTTCGGTCCCTTTAAACTGTTATCCAGGATCGAGGATGTATTGATCTCGCCGTCGGAATTGTAGGTCAGGTCAAATATCTTACTGCCGTACTGGTTTCCTTCTTTTGTCTTCGCCTTCATCAGGTTATAGAACAGGTTGATGCAGTCTTCCCTCGTGAGGACCTCGTCAAGATCACGATAGATCCCAGAATCCAGGGACAGGGACTTGAACTTCGCAAGGCGGCTCTCCTGAAGACTTCCGGAGAAATCCTCGTTTGTGTATCCTAAGACTCCCAGGACTGCCTTGATGGCATCCCGCATCGTAACTCCCTCGTCCGGCTTAAAGTTTCCGCCGAGATAACCGGACATCCAGGAGTTCGTCGCCGCCGTGCGGATCGCCGCAGAATACTGGGATTTTGAGGAGACATCCGCGAATACAGATACGGTTCCCGCCGCGTTTGCCGCCTCCTTGTAGTCCGATGCCTTTACGAGGAGTTCCGCAAATTCACCTCTCGTCACATTCGCCTGGTAATTACTCGTCGTTATAATTCCAAGCAGGCTCACCGCTTTCTTCCTCATTTCAAATGTGGTGCTGACCGCGTAAGCGTTCACCGTCATTCCGGCCCCCACCGCACAGACCGTCAGACTGACCGCTATTATCTTTCCTCTTCTCATTTCCGTTCTCCTTTCATCCGCCTTGACCGCCAGATCATCAGCCCCTGCAGGTCATCTCTTTCCAGATCCATTGCCTGATTTCCATTGACTGCTGCGTACACTCGTCATCACGGGATCTTTGTACTTTTAAAGTACATATACTCCTGGTTCCTTGCATTTTTCTTACTGTTTATTACGTTTCTGCAATAAACTCTATCAGAAACTTGTGATTCCTCTGTGTTCGACCTGTGTTCAAACTGTGAAGGATGTCACACAAAACAGGGCATATCTGCGGCAAAATTGTGGCATGAAACAAAAAAGACCCAGAACAGATACCACTTTCGGTACCCGCTCCAGGTCTTCTCCCTATTCTCACACCCCCGGCAGCCGCCCGATCACATCGATCCCGGCGAACACCAGAAGTCCGTTTTTTATGATAAAATTTAAGATCACGATCCCCGCCGCTGCGTAAGCGATCCGGTCATCCAACTCCGGTCGGAATCTCCTGTTTCCCGTGGCAAAATACAGGATCCAGGAAGCCGCAGCCCACACAGCTACCGATGCCATATACGGCACCACCGGATGGTACAGAAAGCTTAGTACCGGATGCCCTGAAAGGAGTGCCCGGACGGCTCTCGTTCCCCCGCATCCCGGACAGTAGAGCCCGGTCATCATCTGAAACAAACACGGCATATGAAACCATGTCTGGATCATAATCTGGCTGCGATCTTCTGGCGCAGTCCACCGACCTTTGCTGCTGCCGCGTCGAACTCTTCCCCTGTCATCTCACCGGTCAGAACCGCGAACTCATCTGTTCCTTCCAGTGTCACAAATTTCACGTCACCGAAAGCTACCACAACGGCCTCTTTCTTTGCTCTCTCAGAACCCTCAAACCGTGCAAAGTACTTTCTGGAAAGCTCAGCCGCCGGATGTACCTCAAGCTTCTCGCTGCTCCAGCCGATCTTCTCCGGCTCATCGCCGAAGCGGACTGCGGAGATCATATCCCCGACAACGGCGCTGGCTGTCGGCAGTTTCCCTGCTCCGCTTCCATAGAACATGGACGCGCCCAGCATATTTCCCACAACGAGGATTCCGTTGAACACATCTGTCACCGCATACAGCGGGTCTTTCGCGTCCACGAGGACCGGCGCGACCTCCAGATAGATCTTTCCATCTTTATTCACGCTGGTTCCGAAGAGCTTGATCGCCGCACCCATATGTGCCGCGTAGCTGGAATCCAGGGAGGTGATTTTTGTGATTCCCTGGGTCGGGATCTCCTCGTAGTTTACTTCTTTTCCTGTTGCGACCGCAGTCAGGATCGCGATCTTTCTGCAGGTGTCATTTCCTTCAATATCTGCCTCCGGGTTGCGCTCCGCGTAGCCCAATTCCTGGGCGCGCTTTAACGCCTCCTCGAAGCTCCATCCCTCCTCATTCATCTTTGTGAGGATGTAGTTTGTCGTTCCGTTTAAGATACCGGAGATTTCTAAAATCTCCTCGCCGCCGAGGCTCTCCACAAGCGGGCGGATGATCGGAATACCGCCGCCGACACTTGCCTCAAACAAGAAGCTGATGTTCTTTTCCGCGGCGATCCGGATCAGCTCTGTCCCATGGGCCGCAACCAGTGCCTTATTGGAAGTCACCACATGCTTTCCCGCGAGCAGGCAGCGCTTTACAAACTCGTAGGCCGGTTTTGTTCCGCCCATGGTCTCCACAACGATCCCGATCTCCGGGTCATTTACGATCTGTTCCACATCATGGATCACAAGCTTCTCCACAGGACTTCCCGGAAACTTCCTGAGATCCAGGATATATTTTACTTCGATCGGCTCCCCAGCCTTTTTTTCTACGCTTTTGCAGTTCTTATCAAGAACCTCATACACGCCGGAGCCGATGGTTCCGTATCCCATAATTGCCGCTTTCATCCGTCTATTTCTCCACTCCTAAAATTTTCACATTCTGTACGCCTTTTAAGTGCTCGATCTCCTCAACCATACCGGCAACATTTCCCGTGTCGGAGAGGACTTCCACACTGAGCGTTACCGTCGCGGATCCGTTTACCGGGATCGTCTGGTGGATCGTAAGGATGTTCGCGCGGTAATCCGCAACGATGTGGAGCAGGTCAGACAAAAGCCCCGGCTCATCCATCATCTGGGTCACAAGAGTCACGGTCTTTCCTCTCGTATTATCGGAAAACGGAAGAATATCATCCTTATATTTATAGAAGGAACTGCGGCTTAATCCCACCTGCTCCGCCGCCTCCTGCACCGTCAGGTTTTTGTCCGCCTCGAGGAGACGTTTCACCTCAACGACTTTCTGAAGGACTTCCGGCAGCGCTTTGTCACGAACCACATAATACTTGTTTTTTTTCTCCATATATCAGACCTCACAAGCTAAAAATTTCTTTTTTATTACCGAAATCATACGTTTCATCGATTGCTCTGGCACGTTACCATATGTGCGTCCCAGAAAAACATGTGTACGCAAGAATCTTAGCATATTTTGGATACTTATGCAAGCAGATGTTCGCTGTCTGACAAAATCCACAGTTATTGCGTTACTGTACACGCATGCGTGTACAGTAACGTGATTTTGCCGATGCTTCGCATTCCAAATCGGCAAAATCTGCTACCAGAAGTGTATCGTACGGAATTTTCAGTTCAGAAAATTCCTACCCGTGTACAGTAACGTTATTGCTCTTAAAACAAGAAGGGAGAACCTGCAGATCAGGTTCTCCACTTTTTATTCCCATTCCGGATCGTTTTTACCAGTTTTTCAGTTTTAATTCCGGTTTCGGAATTTTTCTCTTTTTACAGATGCTCTTCCAGCTCACTGTTCCTATGTACCCCAGTGATCGCATACTCTGCCCACTCCGCGATATTTGTGGCGTGGTCGCCGATGCGCTCGTAGTATTTGGCGATCATGAGGATATCCAGGATCTGTTCCTGGGTGGCCTCGCCGTTTAAGATACCGTCTGCCAGTTCTTTCTTCACCTGGGAGAACATATCGTCGATCACGTCATCGTAGGCGATGACTTCCTTTGTCTTCTTGAGGTCCTCGTTTGCGAAGCTCTCAACGCTCTCGCGGACCATGGACGCAACGGCTTTTGCCATCTCGCCGAGTCTTGTCGCCTTTACCGGCTCAAGAAGGTCTGCGGTCTTGATGATCTCCGCGATATCGCCCGCCTGGTCACCGATACGCTCCAGGTCTGTGATCATTTTTAATGCGGATGAGATCTTTCTTAAGTCACTCGCCACCGGCTGCTGCTCTAAGAGAAGCTTCAAGCACTTGCTCTCGATATCTCTCTCCTTTAAGTCCACGTTCGCATCGTCTTGCAGGATCTTCGCCGCCTGCTCCCGGTCCATGTGCGTCAGTGCCTCGTAAGTCCCGTCGATCATTTTCTCGCAGAGCAGTCCCATCTCCGCCAGCATCTTATGCAGCTCTTCCAATTGCTTTAAAAACGCGTCTCTCATAATCAGCCAAACCTCCCTGTGATGTAGCTTTCTGTCCGTTCGTCCCTCGGGTTCGCAAACAGATCACCTGTATTATTGTACTCGACGACCTCACCTAACAGGAAGAACGCTGTCTTGTCAGAGATACGCGCCGCCTGCTGCATGTTGTGGGTGACGATCACGATGGTGTATTTATCCTTTAATTCCATCGCCAGGTCCTCGATCTTCGATGTGGAGATCGGGTCCAGGGCGGAGGGCGTCTCATCCATCAAGATCACCTCCGGCTCCACCGCCAGGGTTCTCGCGATGCAGAGTCTCTGCTGCTGTCCGCCGGAAAGTCCCAGGGCACTCTTATTTAAGCGGTCCTTAAGCTCATCCCAGATCGCCGCCTGACGCAGGCTTTTCTCAACGATCTTGTCGAGATCCGCCTTTCTCGTGATCCCGAAGATCCTCGGGCCATAGGCGATGTTGTCGTAAATACTCTTCGGGAACGGGTTTGGCTGCTGGAATACCATGCCGACCTTGTGGCGCAGCGTGATGGCGTCCATATCCTTAAAGATGTTCTGTCCGTCAAGCTCCACTTTTCCGTCGATCTTTACATTCTCCACAAGATCGTTCATCCGGTTCAATGTCTTTAAAAATGTCGATTTTCCGCAGCCGGACGGTCCGATGAACGCGGTGATCTCATGGGCGCTGATCTGCATGTTGATGTCCTTAAGCGCATGGAACGCGCCGTAATGCAGATTCAGCTTTTCGATATCAAATTTCGGTTTCATATCAGTCATATATGTTTTCCTCTCTAAAACTCTCATATGCTATCTTCAGGGTTTCATTACTTCTCCGTCAGGGATCTTCCATTGAGGTCCTCTTCCGAATGTTTCTTATGCTGCCTCGCCGGAGCTCTTTTTCTTCAGATGATGGCTCCACACGTTCGCGCCGATGCTGAATGCCAGGACCAGGATCATAAGAACCGCGGAGGCGGTGTTCGCCAGTGCCTTATCCTGACCGTTTACCTGAAGGTTCCAGATCTGGATCGACAATGTCTCTGCCGGGCGGAACGGGTTGAAGGGGCAGGTCGGGGCTGCCAGGTTCCAGTTGCCCCAGCGCAGGTCACTTCCGGATCCTGTGGTGTAGAGGAGCGCCGCCGCCTCACCGAATCCACGTCCTGCCGCCAGGATGACGCCTGTCATGATGCGCGGGAGACATGCCGGCAGAAGCACATGGAAGATGGACTGCCATTTTGTTGCGCCAAGTCCTAAACTCGCCTGAAAATATCCTGCTGGAAGTCCCTTGATGGCATCCTCGGTGGTCGTCGTGATAAGCGGAAGTGTCAGGATCGATACGGAGAGGGCACCCGCCATCAGGCTCTTTCCCATTCCGAAGAATACGAGGAATACCAGGTATCCGAACAGGCCCACAACGATGGACGGAAGGGAAGAAAGTGTCTCGATACACATTCTCAGAAACTTTGTCATTTTTCCCTGTTTCGCATACATGGCCAGATAAATTCCGGCGCAGACACCGAGGGGGATGGATACCAGCAGGGAGATAAATACGAGATAGATCGTGTTGAACAACTGGTTTCCGATGCTTCCTTTTCTCGCGAAGCGGAACATCCCCGGCTTTGCCCCCATGAGACCGCCGATGATGACCTTACCCGCAAAGCCGATCAGAAGAGCGAAGAAGAAGATCGCAACCAGGTAGAAAATGACTGTCATAACGCGGTCCACACCGCGTGAACGTCTGATCTTACTTTCCATGGTCTAATTTTCCCCCTTTGCTGCGAACTGCTTTACCGGCACTGCGGTCGTGCTGGTTTTCACAGAAGTGCTTGTTTTTTCTTCTTTCTCCGGCTTTACCGCTGTCACATGATGGATCAGGAAGATGAAGAACAGGGAGATTGCGAATAACAGCAGTGCCATGGTCCAGAGTGCAGATTTCATCTCGCCGCCCTCCATGGCGTTGCCCATCTGGGCCGCGATCTCGGTGGTCAGAGTCTTTGTCGTTGAAAAAATGCTTGTGGGAAGCGCTGTTGTCTGACCGATGACCATGGCAACCGCCAGGGCCTCACCGAAGGCTCTCGCGAGACCTAAGATCACGCCGGAAATGATTCCAGGCGCTGCCGCCGGAACTACGATCCGGTATATGGTCTGCCAGCGGGTGGAGCCGAGTCCGTACGCCGCCATTCTGCATTCCTTCGGTACGGAGTGAAGGGCATCCGCCGCAACACTTGTGATCGTCGGGAAGATCATGACCGCTAAGACCAGACCTGCTGCCAGGATGGAATGTCCCACCTGACGGTCAAACACGGTCTTGATCGCCGGTACAAGCACTGTGAGTCCCACCCATCCGTAGACAACCGATGGGATTCCGGCAAAGATCTCGACTACCGGGCGGTAGAATTTCTCTCCGAACTTCGGGGAGATCTCCGTAATAAAGATCGCTGATCCCAGGGAAAACGGAGTCGCGATAAGAAGTGCCAGGCCGCAGGTGCAGAGCGACCCAGCGATGAAGATCAGCGCACCGATGCTGCCGCCGCCTGCCATATTATCTTCCGGTGCCCAGTCTGCAGATCCTAAGAATTCCAGGAAGGAATGTCTGTAAACCAGGAATGTGGATGATCCCTTGTATACAAGGAACGCGCCGATCACGATCGTCAGAAGAATTACGAACAGTCCACAGACGGTCATCAGATCCCGCCACAGATATTCTCTGACGAACATGCTTTTTTCTTTACCATTCTTCATAAGTCCTCCTGCTTCCTATATTCGAAGCAAATTCTATCATAAATCATATCGGGGCGGGCCAGATTCGTCTGCCCCGCCCCTGTTTCGCAGCTCTCTTGTCCATGTCCTCTTTTTTCTTTCATCCGGTCGGATCATGGCTCACTGCCCGGTCTTAAGTTTTGTCTCAATTAATGCTCAGTATTTGTCATCTTGGAAGATACGCCGTATCCTAAGGATTCCATCTTTGCGCCGTACTCATCGGACATGATGTAGTCAAGGAATGCGCTTACAACTTCGTCCGGCTCACCCTTTGTATACATATGCTCAAATGTCCATACCGGATATTTTCCGGCGTATGTATTTTCAAGTGTCGGCTCTGCGCCATCGATCGCTACAGTTGCAACTCCCGCATCACCTGTCAGATAGGAAAGTGCTACATATCCGATCGCACCCTTTGTATCTTTTACATTCTGAAGAAGAACACCGGAATCATCTGTTTCCATGGAAGTATTGGAAGCTTCCTCGTTTCCGTCAAGAGCGTATTTCTGGAAGGTTGCTCTTGTACCGGAGGATGTCGGTCTTGTTACAAGGACAATGCTCTCATCCGGTCCGCCAACCTCTTTCCAGTTTGTTGTCTTTCCTGTAAAGATGTCGATGAGCTGCTGTTTTGTAAGATCCTCAACGCCGCCTTCTTTTACATCGTTGTTTACGATCGGAGCCATTGTGACTACGCATACCTGATGATCAACAAGCTCTTTTGCCTGTGTCTCGTCAAGCTTTGCGGAGGCCTCAACATCGGAGTTACCGATATTTACGGTTCCCTCGGAAACCTGCTTTAAGCCCTCTCCGGATCCTCCTGCGTCGATCGTGATGGAAACGTCCGGGTATTTCTCGATAAACATGTCTGCTGCATCGTCAACCAGCGGTTTTAATGCGGAAGAACCTGCCGCTGTGATCGATCCTGTAAGATCTGCTTTTTTCTCTGCTGCTGTTGTCGCTGCTTCTTTTGCTGTCTCTGCTGCTGCCGCAGTTGTTGTCGCTGCTGCTGTCGTGGATGCTGTACTACTGCTGCTTCCGCATCCTGTCATCATGCTGACTGCTAATACTCCTGCACCTGCAAGTGCCATTACTTTTCTTGTTTTCATAATCCTTTTCTCCTCCTCAAAGGTCTTTGTTTTTGTTTTTTCGTAACTGTTCAGTAGGTCTGCGCACTTGCTGCGCTGACCGTAAGAAAACATAGGCT
>ERZ773218.872-NODE-872-length-32935-cov-6.260006_pt1 | contig 32935 bp, 27 predicted proteins | sample MGYA00580527_ERZ773218 | MGnify/ENA primary metagenome ERZ773218 (study PRJEB29015, sample SAMEA2737763) | human gut metagenome | biome: human gut; feature: human-associated habitat; material: faeces | place: China | collected 2012 ...
GGATCGAACCGGCACAACATTGCTGTCATTGGTGTTTGAGACCAACGCGTCTACCAATTCCGCCATCCGGGCTGCTAAATCGGTGATTTGCTCTGCAAAAGTAATGATTTATCGAGGAACTCCAAATTTTTTTCGCATTTTTCTGCGCCTTACTGTCTGCCGAAGTGGGCGAGGAGCCTGGCGGCCTTGGTTGGTCCGACGAGAGCCGAGAGTTCTTCGGCGGGGGCCGTGCGGATTTTTTCCACCGTACGGAAATGACGCAACAGGAGTTCTATGGTTTTCGGACCGATTCCTTCGATATTTTCCAGTTCGCTGTGAATGAAGGCCTTGCTTCGCTTCTGCCGGTGGAAGGTAATGCCGAAGCGATGGGCTTCGTCGCGGATGTGGCACACCACTTTGAGCGGTTCGCCCGTGCGGCTCAAGTAGTAGGGCATCGGATCCCCGGGGAAGAAAATCTCCTCGATCCGCTTGGCCAGGCCTACGATGGGGACTTGTTTTTCGATTCCCAGTTCGCACAGTACGGCATAGGCGCTGGAGAGCTGTCCTTTGCCGCCGTCCACGATAATCAGGTCGGGCAGTTCGGCTCCTTCGGCGATCAGGCGGCTGTAACGGCGGAAGACGATCTCGCGCATCGAGGCGAAGTCGTCTGCGCCGATGACGGTTTTGATGTTGAAATGGCGGTACTCTTTGCGTGAAGGCTTGCCGTCCCGGAATACCACGCATGAAGCTACCGGGTTGGTCCCCTGCAGGTTGGAGTTGTCGAAGCATTCGATGTGGCGGGGCGGACGGTCCAGGTGCAGCTCCTTTTGCATGGTGGCCATCAGGCGTTCGGTATGCCGCTCGGGATTCTTGATCTCGAGGTTCTTGAGTTGTTCGGCGCGATAGATACGGGCGCTCTTGAGCGAGAACTCCAGCAGATCGAGTTTTTCGCCCCGTTTGGGAACGGTGAAGGTCACTCCGTCGAAAAGTTGCGCGGCCGAGGGGAGGTAGGGAACGATGACCTCTTTGGCCAGCGTTCCGGCGATCGTTTCGGCGATGTGCTGGATGGCCAGGGTCAGCATTTGGGCCGGATCGGTGTCGATGCCCGTGGTGAGCCGTATCGTATAGACGCCCACGACCGAACCGTGGCGGATGCGCAGGAAATTGCAGTAGGCCACATCGTCGTCCACCAGCAGGGAGAAGACGTCCACGTCCACGATGCGTGCGCTGACGATCACCGATTTGCTCGAATAGTTGTCCAGGGCGTCGAGGCGTGTCTTGTAGCGTTGTGCGACTTCGAATTTCAGGTTTCGGGCGGCTGCCTCCATCTCTTTTTCAAGATAGGTACGCACGGGGCGCAGGTCGCCTTTGAGAATCGAAACCGTCATATCGACCAGTGCGTCGTATTCTTCTTCGCTTTGCGCTCCCACGCAAGGTCCCTTGCAGTTGCCCAGGTGGTATTGCAGGCAGACCGAATAGCGCCCTTTGGCGATAGCCGCCGGCGAAAGGTTGAGCGAGCAGGTTCGCAGGGGAATCACCTCGCGGATAAACTCCAGGATACTGCGCTGCATCATTACCGAGCCGTAGGGACCGAAATATTGGGAGCCGTCGCGGTTGAGGATGCGGGTGGACTGTACGCGCGGGAACGGTTCGCGGCGCACGACGATCCAGGGATAGGTCTTGTCGTCCTTGAGCAGGATGTTGTAGCGCGGCTGGAGGGTCTTGATCAACGAGTTTTCGAGCAGCAGGGCGTCCGTTTCGGTATCGACGACGATGTGCCGGATCGCAGCGATCTGCCTCACGAGTACCTGTACCTTGGCGCTGTGTTCCTTGTTCTGCATGAAATACGAGCTGACCCGCTTGCGCAAGCTTTTGGCTTTGCCGACGTAGATGATCGCCCCGTTCTTGTCCAGAAACTGATATACGCCCGGTGACAGAGGCAGCAGGGCCACCTGTTCTTTCAACCCGTATTTTTTTACGTTGTCCATCTGTCGCAAAAGTAGCAAAATTTTAACAAAGACCTCTGCCGTGCGCTGAATCGGAGAATGAGCCGGAGTTTTTCGGCAGAAGTCGTCGATTGAACAGATTGTTCGTGGTTGAAAAGTATTTATATTTTGATTATTTGTCGAAAACATTATACCTTTGGGCCATTGTATTGAGCAAAATCTGCCTATGAAAAATTTTTTATCCCTGTTATGTATTCTTTCGCTCTGCTTCGGGTGCGACAAGGCGTATGATCTGAACAAGATCGAATCCGGCGATGTAACCATCGGCAACGACCAGAGCGAATGGATTATGCCGTTGGCGCAGATCACGGTCGGAATGGACGAGTTGCAGGACGGCAGTGCGGATATCCGCGCTATTTTCGACGAGGTCGATATCTGGTTGCCGACGACGCTCCCGGGCAATGCGGAGTGGGTCGATATCGTCCGTCTTTCGAGCGATGGAACTTATCTGGACGGAATGCTGGAGGCTCTTATCGACGAGATGCTCGTTCCCGGATCGAAAAAAATGGACGAAGTGGTCGATCTGATTTGGTCCAACGAAGGTTACCGCGAGCGTTTTACGGCGTTGATTCCGGCCGATAGCGAGGAACTTTTCAAGGCGGAATTCAAGGAGTTTTTCGGCGAGGACAACGAGGCTGGCGAAGCGTTGCGCGATACGATGGGCGAGCTGGCGCGGGAATTTCTTTCCCAGATTAAAATCAATACGATTACTTATAATGCGACGTTGGATGTCGACGATGATTTGATCGATATGCTTGCCGACAACCTCGATCCCGAGGGTACCGTCGATCCGGTCAATACGCTCGATTTGTACGGCGAGGTGCGGAGCAGTCTGCCGGTGAGCTTCGAAGTAGCTGCGGATTTTTCCGAAACGAACGTGGCTATCGCGCCTTTCCTGGTCGAACCCGACGAAGAGAATGACATCGCTCCCGTGCGGCTTTACAAGGATGATATCCGGAGTTTGTTCTCTTTCTTCGAACTGAATGTCGATTTTATGCCGCAGAAATATTATCCGCGCATCGGATTCAGCGACAGCCAGTCGATTCGTATGATGCTGCATTTGAAGAAACGCGGCGGTCTTAATCTGAACCTTTAATCCGGATTCCTCATATGAAAAAGATCATATATACTTTGATTGCGGCATTTGTCGCATGTACGGCCGTGGCACAGACGCCGAGTGCCTACTTTATGGAGGGTTCGACTTTCCGCAGCCAGCTTAACCCGGCTTTCGCTCCGCTGCGCGGCTATGTGAATATTCCCGTATTGGGCGGTGTGCAGGTCAACGTTTCCGGTAACCTCTCCGTCAGCGATATTTTTTATCCGGTGAACGGAAGTTTGGTAACGCTGTTCGACAAGAATGTTTCTGCGGCCGAGGCGTTGGGAAATCTGCGCTCGAAAAATATGCTCGGAACCGATGCCCGGATCAATATCGTCGGTTTCGGTGCATTCCGCAAGGATCATAAGACATTCTGGTCGTTCGACCTGAATGTGCGTATGGAAGCGGAGGCCAATATGCCCTATTCGTTGTTCGACTTTCTCAAGAACGGACGGAACGAGGCCGTTATCAACGACATCAAAGCCTCGACGCAGGCTTATCTCGAGGCCGCTTTCAGTTACTCTTTTCCGCTGACGGATCAGATTTACCTCGGTGCACGGGGTAAGTTTCTCGTCGGCGCGGCCCGTGCGCGGACGTCGATCGACCGGCTCGATATAAAATTGCAGGAGAATAGTTGGAATATCGATGCGGACGGTTCGTTCGAAATGTCGGGCCTTGAGATGAGCTCCATGCAGCGTCCCGACGGGTCGGAATATTATTCGTTCGACGATTTCGACGTTTCTTCCTACAAAGGACCTGCGGGCTACGGTTTTGCCGTCGATCTGGGTGTGACGTACGACGTGATTCCCGATTTGCAGCTCTCTTTCGCCGTGAACGACCTGGGTTTCATTTCGTGGGGAAAGAAATACCTGGAGCGTGGGCAGATGACCAAATCCCAATCTTTTACCGGCGTGGAGATCATCGACGGTGAGGTTCACGATCCGGAGTTCGATTTCGGCGAGCTGGAGTTCGACCGGGTGCAGGCCTCCAAGGGCAAGACCGAGATGCTGCGCACCTCGATCAATCTGGGGGCCGAGTACGAGGTTTGGCGTCACAAGATCGGCCTGGGTCTGCTTTACAACGTACGTGTCTGGGATGTGAAGACGTTCCACAACCTGACCGCCTCGGTGAACTTCCACCCGATTCCCTGGTTTACGCTGACTACCAGTTATTCGTTTCTCAACGGCCAGGGGCACGCCCTCGGTGTGGCGATCAATGCCTGCCCCAGTTGGATCAACTTCTTCCTGGCGACCGATATGTTGATTTGCAGCCATACGCCGCAGTTCCTGCCCGTCACTTCGACTTCGATGAACGTGACGCTCGGCATCGGCGTTCCGATCGGGCGGCGCAGCCACCGCATTCCGGGAGAGTATCTCTACCGATAATAATATTGTATGATATTAGTTAAGAAGCCTGCATCGGTAGATGCAGGCTTCTTTGATGCGGTGTTTTCTCTTTTTACGATTCTTTGCCGTAACCGGTGTTTGCCGGTTTTCGATGGCGGAATCCCGAAGGGGTACGTCTTCGGGCCGGAGAACACGTGGGAACGGTAGGATTTGATTATGGGACCAAAGTCGGCACTCGTTTTACCGTCCGCAGCAAAGGTGATCGACCGGAACGTCGAACGGATCGGCGGGCAGCTCCTCCACGACTTGATGCGGATAGCATACGCCTGCCTTGAAAGCCCGGAAACCCGGCTGCGACAGGTATTTGTCGTAGAATCCCTTGCCGCGTCCCAGGCGCATGCCTGCGGCGGTGAACGCCACACCCGGCACGATGATAAAATCGATCTCCTCGGGGCGGCACAGCGCAGTGGCCTCCGGTTCCGAAATGCCGAACGAGCCGGAATCGTTCATCGAGGCGGGATCGTAATCGTAGAATCGCATTATGTCGCCTTCCACGCGGGGCAGCACGATCCGTTTGGAGCGGCTCCAGCGTTCGAGTGCCGGGGCGGTGAGGGGTTCGTCTTTGAGCGAAGCGAAAAGGGCCACCACTTTGGCGCGTGCGAAGGCCGGAAGCCTCTCCGCTTCGTTGAAAATACGTGCGGAAAGCTCTTCGCGCTGTTCCGAAGAAAGGGCCGTATTGAGCCCTTTCATCTGTTTCCGGATTTCCGTTTTGGTCATAAAATGCCTGATTTTAAGCGTAAATTTCGAATTGTTTTGTGTTGTTATTATGCAAACAATGACTATCTTTGCCGAAGCGCAAACAAATTTTTAACAAAAATAAACAAATTTCAAACATTATGGGCTGTTTTCTAACTAATTCTTCTCTTGGCAAGAAGTTGGTAATGAGCATTACCGGTTGTTTCCTCGTGCTCTTTATCCTCTTCCACATGTCGATGAACATCGTGGCGATCTTCTCGCCCGAGGCGTACAACACGGTCTGCGCATTCCTGGGTGCCAACTGGTATGCGTTGGTCGGAACGCTGGTGCTGGTCGCCGGTATCCTGATCCACTTCATTTATGCGCTGGTGCTGACCGTGAACAACTACAAGGCGCGCGGTTCGCAGCGTTATGCCGTTACCGTGAAGGAAAAGGGTGTGCAGTGGGCATCGAAAAACATGCTTGCGCTGGGATGGATCATCCTCGGCGGTCTGTTGCTCCATCTGTTCAACTTCTGGTCGAAGATGCAGCTGGTCGAGGTGCTGGGACACCATGAAAATTCGCTCGGCTTCTCGCCGCAGGACGGCGCTGCGCTGATTCAGTACACCTTCTCGCAGTGGTACTACGTGGTGATCTACCTGGTTTGGTTCTTCGCCCTCTGGTTCCACCTTACGCACGGCGTGTGGTCGATGTTCCAGTCGGTGGGCTGGGGCAACGACATCTGGTATCCGCGCCTGAAATGTATCGCCAACATCGTGGCGACCGTCGTGTTCCTCGGTTTCGCTGTGGTCGTGCTGGTCTATTTCTTCCGGAGTCTTTGCTGCGGTTGTGTCTGCTAACATCTTACGTTGAATTATAAAAATATAGAGATATGGCTTTCAAATTAGATTCAAAAATACCCGCCGGGGAACTCGCGCAAAAGTGGAGCAACCACAAGGCGGCGATCAAGGTAGTAAGCCCTGCCAACAAACGCAAACTGGATATTATCGTCGTAGGTACGGGCCTGGGCGGTGCCTCCGCAGCCGCTTCGCTCGGCGAACTGGGATACAACGTGAAGGTTTTCTGCATCCAGGACTCTCCGCGCCGTGCGCATTCGATCGCGGCGCAGGGCGGTATCAATGCGGCCAAGAACTACCGCAACGACAACGATTCGATCTACCGGCTGTTCTACGATACGATCAAAGGCGGCGACTACCGCGCCCGTGAAGCCAATGTTTACCGCATGGCCGAAGTTTCGAACTGCATCATCGACCAGTGCGTCGGCCAGGGCGTTCCGTTCGCACGCGAGTACGGCGGTATGCTGGACAACCGTTCGTTCGGCGGTGCGCAGGTTTCGCGTACGTTCTATGCCCGCGGCCAAACCGGCCAGCAGTTGCTGCTGGGAGCTTATGCCGCACTCAACAAGGAGATCGCTGCCGGTTCGGTGAAGAGTTATCCCCGTCACGAGATGCTCGACATCGTGATCGAAGACGGCGAGGCGAGAGGTATCATCGCACGCAATCTGGTGACGGGCGAATTGGAGCGTTTCGGCGCACACGCCGTAGTGATCGCTTCGGGCGGTTACGGCAACGTGTTCTTCCTTTCGACCAACGCGATGGCTTCGAACGGTTCGGCCGCTTTCCAGTGCTACCGCAAGGGTGCCGGCTTCGCGAATCCCTGTTTCACGCAGATCCACCCGACCTGTATTCCGGTGCACGGGGATCAGCAGTCGAAGCTGACCCTAATGTCGGAGTCGCTGCGTAACGACGGCCGTATCTGGGTTCCCAAAAAGATCGAGGATGTGAAAGCCCTCCGTTCGGGTGCCAAGAAACCTTCGGATATTGCCGAAGAGGACCGTGACTACTACCTGGAGCGCCGTTATCCGGCCTTCGGTAACCTCGTGCCGCGCGACGTGGCGTCGCGTGCCGCCAAAGAGCGTTGTGACGCGGGCTTCGGCGTGAACGAAACGGGGTTGGCCGTGTTCCTCGATTTCAAGACCGCGATCGAGCGTCTGGGCAAGGATGTCATCAAACAACGTTACGGCAACCTGTTCGACATGTACGAGGAGATCACCGACGTAAATCCCTACGAACAGCCGATGCAGATCTTCCCTGCCGTACACTATACGATGGGCGGTATCTGGGTCGATTACAACCTGATGACTACGATCCCGGGTCTCTACGCCATCGGTGAGGCCAACTTCTCGGATCACGGTGCCAACCGCCTGGGTGCTTCGGCGCTGATGCAGGGTCTGGCGGACGGTTATTTCGTGCTGCCTTATACGATCGGCGACTACCTGTCGCACAAGATCCAGGCTCCGAAGGTGAAGACCGATACCAAGGCCTTCGACGAGGCAGAGAAGGGTGTGAAGGATAAGATTTCGAAGTTGCTTTCCATCAACGGCAAGCAGTCGGTGGACGATATTCACAAGAAGCTGGGACACATCATGTGGGAGAACGTCGGCATGGCGCGTTCGAAGGAGTCGCTCGAGAAGGCGATCGTCGAGATCCAGGCGCTGCGCAAGGAGTTCTGGAAGGATGTGAAGGTCGTAGGCAAGGCGAACGAGTTCAACGTCGAGTTGGAGAAGGCGCTGCGTCTGGCCGATTTCCTGGAGCTGGGCGAGCTGATGGCACGCGACGCGCTGAACCGCGAGGAGTCGTGCGGCGGACATTTCCGCGTCGAGCATCAGACCGAAGAGGGCGAGGCCAAACGCGACGACGAGCACTTCGTATATGCCGCCGTGTGGGAGTACAAGGGCGAGAACGAAGCGCCGGAGCTCACGAAGGAGCCGCTGAACTTCGAGTTCGTACACCCCGCACAGCGTAACTACAAGGACTAATTCTTCTGTCGTCTAACTTTAATACACAATTTGAAACTATGAATTTCACGTTAAAGATATGGCGCCAGAAAGACGCCAAGGCAAAAGGGGCATTCGAAACCTACAAAGTCGAGAACATCTCCGCCGACACCTCGTTTCTCGAGATGCTGGATATTCTGAACAACAACCTGATCCACGAGGGCAAGGAGCCCGTGGCGTTCGACCACGACTGCCGCGAGGGTATCTGCGGTATGTGCTCGCTGCACATCGACGGCCGTGCGCACGGCCCGGGCGACGGCGCCACGACCTGCCAGATTTACATGCGCCGTTTCAAAGACGGGGCGACGATCGTCATCGAGCCCTGGCGTTCGGCGGCTTTCCCCGTAATCAAGGACCTCGTGGTGGATCGCAGTGCCTACGATAAGATTCTTCAGGCCGGCGGCTTCATCTCGGTCCGTACGAATGCCGTGCAGGATGCCAACAACATTCCCATCCCGAAGGCCGATGCCGACGTTGCGATGGATGCCGCTGCCTGCATCGGTTGCGGTGCCTGCGCTGCGACCTGTAAGAACGGCTCGGCGATGCTTTTCGTCGCCGCCCGTGTGTCGTCGCTCGCGAAACTGCCGCAGGGACGTGTCGAGGGTGCCCGCCGCGCCAAGGCGATGGTGGCCAAGATGGACGAACTGGGCTTCGGTAACTGTACCAATACGGGAGCTTGCCAGGCCGAGTGTCCGAAGATGATTTCGATTTCGCACATCGCCCGTCTGAACCGGGAGTTCCTCTCGGCGAAGTTCGAGGACTAATCGTTTGAAGAATAGATGCAAACAAGCCCGGAGCGAAACTCCGGGCTTGTTTGCGTATGGCGGGATCCGAAACTCGCCGAAATTGCGGGGCTGCGGCTGATTTACGCTGTTCGCCTTTCCGGTCGTTGCAGCAAGGAGGCCCGCCGGGAGATTGCCGGCTGGCGATTCGGCCGGATTCGAGGTCGGGGTTGAAAATATGGGGCATAACGACCTTTATGCCCCATTCCGAACCGGTCGTTGTCGCCGCCGGAGCCGAGAATCTGTTTTCCTTCCTACTTTTTTATGTAGCTCTTCAACGCTTCGACGTACTCCTCGAAAGCATCCACGCCTGTCGGGGTAATGCGGCAGAGCGTGCGGGGCATTTTTCCCCGAAAGGTCTTTTCGACCGTGATGTAGCCGGCTTTTTGCAGTTTGTCGATCTGTACGCTCAGGTTGCCCGCCGAAGCTCCCGTCTGTTCCCGGATGAAAACGAAGTCGGCCTCTTCGACCCCGAGGAGGATCGACATTACCGCCAGGCGCAGTTCCGAGTGCAGCAGGGGATTCAGTTCCTTGAACATCTTTTGTGCGATTGGTAGTTGATGATATGTCCCGGGACGACCATCATGATGAAAAATACGCCGGCAAAGATAAGGATTTCGTTGTTCAGGAGTCCGGCGGTTATCTCAATTCCGTCAGAAGTTGCGATTTTTTTCAGGAAATAGTCGTATAAAGGGAAGAGGACTGAAAGAGCCATACAGGTAAGTCCTGCGACGATGTATATTTTCGAACGAACGATCATTCCGGTTGTTGCCGTTGCCGTAGCCATCACCAGTGTAATGAGTTCGAAAAGACTGTGTCGGTAGGAGAGTCCGTGAAATAGCGAAAAGAGGAAGATCGGAATCAATGATAATGAGGATACTAACCAGACCTTGCCGACGATGCGGTCGATCTCCGTGCGGGGCTCCGTCGGCTTCTTGTCCGGGAACAACCGCATCAGCAGACAGCCGATGATGGGAATGAGAAACCAGGTGAAGCACCAGGCGGGATGGCATCCGGCGATGTTGAACCAGTAATTGAGCAGGGCGATCCCGACGGTCGTATAGCCCCATACGAGGAACGGGCGTCCCGCATGGTTTTCCAGCCGGTTGCGGGTGTTTTGAATCATGCGCGAGATGAGTTCCATACTCTCTCGTGCGTCTAATTTTCTCTCTTCCATACGCAGTGAGTTTTGATGATTATATATTTTAGCATGCCGCTTTTTTCTTTGCAGATTCGGGTATCCGTTCGTTGGCAGCCGTTTTTGACTGTGTTTACAAGGCATCCCTCGCCCCGAATGATTTCGGGCTGTTGTCCGACCGTATCGGAAATCGAGTTTTTTCGTGCGGTCCGACCGTCGGCGGATCACTCCGCATCGTCATCGTCCGAGAGTTTTGTCAGGTGGAATATCAGATCCAGAATAAGACCGAGCCCCCAGCCTGCCATGACCCACAGCACCCACCAATAGTGGGGCGTCGTGAGGGCATTGACTCCGGCCAGAAATGCACAAATTACTGCGTATGTTATCCATTCCCGGATGAGCCGGCGCTTTCTGCGTGCGGCTTTCGCATCGATTTTTCGAGTTGTTTCCATAGCTTTCGGTTTTTGTTGGTATTACAAATATAAACTACTTTATTTTATAAACCAAATAAAATGCCTGAAAAATTGAAATTTTACGATGATTCGGGGCAGGGGGCGTTGAGGATGAAATGTACGGGGTAGGCCGAAAGGCTTTACCGAGATCTGTTAAATTATGGTATTATATGCGACCGTTTTTTTTGAATTCGGCGGTAGCCGCAATTTTGCGGGCCGTTATTCGATGTCGGGTTCACCCTGAACTTTTTTCTTGGGAGGGCGCGAGAAACGTCCGAGCATTGTCGGTCAGATTCGGATCGGAGGGCAGTATATTGATTGAGATATATCTTTCGTGGCCCTTTATTCGACGGTTGCAGCGTCGAATCCGAAGGGACGTTTATTCGCGGGCTTGTGGCCGCGTTTATAATTCGCCCCTTGCCTGCATCCTTTTCCCGGAGGGGATTTGGGGTGCTGTGCTTTCGAAGAGGTACATTAAAGTATATAATCGCGCCGCATACTTTATCCGAGCAGGATCAGGCTGAGGGCCATGATCGCCATGCCGCTCATCACGCCGTAGATCGAGATGTGGGCTTCGCCGTATTCGCGGGCGGCCGGCAGCAGTTCGTCGATTGAGATGAAAACCATGATTCCGGCGACGCCTGCCAGGATGCAGCCCATCATGACGGGAGACATGAACGGCATGAGGATAAAATAGGCGAGCAGGGCGCCGACCGGCTCTGCCAAACCCGATAGGAGCGAATAGCGGAAGGCTTTCATCCGGTCGCCGGTGGCGTAAAAGACGGGGATCGAAACCGCGATACCTTCGGGTATGTTGTGTATGGCAATGGCGACGGCGATGGCGATACCCAGCGTGGGATTTTCGACGGCGGTGGCGAAGGTGGCGATGCCTTCCGGGAAGTTGTGGATGCCGATAGCCAGGGCGGTCATCAGTCCCATGCGCATCAGTTTGGCATTTTTCGGTTTCTTCTCCAGCTCTTCGATCATATGGGCTTCGTGCGGGTTCTCGACCGAAGGCACCAACCGGTCGATGACGCCGATCAGCAGTACGCCGCCGAAAAAGGCCAGGGTCGTAATACCCATCCCGGTTTGGGGTCCGTAGATGGCTCCGATAGCCTCCCGTGCCTGTTGGAACAGTTCGACGAACGAAACGTAGATCATCACGCCGCCCGACAGTCCCAACGAGAACGAAAGCAGTCGCTTGTTGGTACGGTGAGCGAAAAGGGCTATTGTGCTGCCGATACCGGTTGCCAGGCCGGCGCCAAGGGTGAGCATCAGGGGTACAAAAAGAGTGTGAGCCATCTCGAATACTGTTTTTCAGTTGGTCTTTGCAAAGATAGTGCAAGCCGAAAGCTGTGTCAAATTTATTTGGTTACAGCTGAGGCGCCGCTTATCTTCTGTAAAGATAGTGCAAGCCGGAAGCCGAGTCAAATTTATTTAGATGCAACCGAGGCACCGCCTGTTTTCTGTAAAGATCGTGCACGCGGAAGGTTCGGTTTTGTCGGAAGCGGCCGGGGGCTGCCTATTTGCCGTAAAGTTAGTGAATTTTATCCTTTCTTTGCCGGAGAACATCGAATAAGGAGTGTGCGTTGTGTGAAAATCCCGTCGTATGGCGATCGATTCACTACTTTCGGCAGGAGAAGATCACTATTCCCGGCGAGTCGCGTGTTTTCCCGATCCGGTCTTTTTTTGCGGCGCTTGAAAATATCGAGCGCAGTGCACGATGAAATTATTCTTGAAGAAATTTTATTTAATTTGTTGATAAGTAGTGTTATATGTATTTTTAGGGTGGAAGTGGACGATATTTTTCGGAAAAGATGGTGCGAATGGTGTAATAATTGTTACCTTTACCCAATAAACAAGGCAGGTTCATTCTGATCTTTATCTTCTTTGCATTTTCCCGGACCTATATCCCGTCCGGATTTTTCCATCGTTGAAATCGACCTTTGTAAACTTTCTTTGTTTAGGCAATTTCGCTTGAGTATGTCTGTCGCAGGCAGAAGAGAGCCGTTGCCGGGTTTTAACGATGTCCCGAAATTGAGATTATTTTTTTACTTGCATACGCCCGTTCTGACCGCCCTTTTTCAGCGTGGTTCGGGCAGATTGCGCTGTCGGGGAACAAGGTGTGCGTGACTGCGGTTTCGACCGGGAACAGGAAACTTCCTCGCTTCCGTTTTTCCGCTTCCGCACCGGATGCCTCCGCGACAGATGAAAACTCCGTCGTACGACGGAATTATACGATGATTATGACATTTAACGAATTGAAAATTACCGACCCTATTTTGAAGGCGATCGGTGAAAAAGGATACCTGGCTCCTACGCCCATTCAACAAAAGGGTATTCCCGTGGCGCTCGATGGGCGCGATATGCTGGGCATCGCCCAGACCGGGACGGGTAAGACGGCGGCGTTCGCCATTCCGATCCTGCAGCATTTGAGCAGTGGGATGCAGGCAGAGCCGACCGACGTGCCGCGCCGCAACCGGCGGGGGCGGAATCATGGTCGGGAATACGGAGTGCGGCCGATCCGGGCCCTGATCCTGACCCCTACCCGGGAGTTGGCCGTGCAGATCGGCGACAGTTTTTCGGATTACGGAAAATATGTCGGTCTGAAGCATCTGACGATTTTCGGCGGTGTGAAACAAGGCCCGCAGGTCGAGGCGCTTCGTGGCGGCGTGGATATTCTGATAGCTACGCCGGGGCGTCTGCACGATCTGATCGGACAGAGGTTCGTCGAACTCGACGCGATTACGCATTTCGTGCTGGACGAAGCCGACCGGATGCTCGACATGGGATTCGTCGCCGACATCAAACGTCTGCTGCCGCTGCTGCCGAAGTCGCGCCAGACCCTCTTTTTTTCGGCGACGATGCCTGCGGACATAGTGGCGCTCTCGAAAAGTATGCTGACCGACCCCGTGCGGGTGGAGGTGACTCCGGTTGCGTCGGCGGTGGATGCGATCGATCAGCGGGTCTATTTCGTGGAGAAGCCGGAGAAGAAGAAACTGCTCGTATCTCTGCTCCGCGAGGAGGATAAGTCCGTTCTCGTCTTCTCCCGCACCAAACACGGAGCGGACAATATTTCGCGTCTGCTCTCCAAGTCGGGTATTCGAAGCGAGGCGATTCATGGCAACAAGTCGCAGAATCACCGCCAGCGCGTACTCACGGATTTCAAGTCCGGCAAGATCCGGGTGATGGTCGCTACGGACATCGCTGCCCGTGGCATCGACATCCGGGAACTGGAGATCGTCATCAATTACGATCTGCCGGATGTGCCGGAAACGTACGTACACCGTATCGGCCGCACCGGTCGTGCCGGACATTCCGGAACCGCCCTTACGTTCTGCACCCCGGACGAGCGGCCGCTTATGAAAGACATACAGCGGCTGACGGGCAAAAAACTCAATGCGGAAACATACCGTGCATAATAATCTTTAAGTTGAATTTAATGGCAAAATCGCAAACATTCGGAAAAAGAGAGAACGAAAAGAAAAAGCAGGCCAAGCGCCTCGAAAAACAGAAACGCAGGGAAGAACGTCAGGCCGGAGGAAGCTCTTCGCTCGACGATATGATCGCCTATGTGGACGAGAACGGGAATATTACCGACACTCCGCCCCAGCTGCGGCCGAAAGTCGAGATCCAGCTCGAGGATATCGTGATAGCCACGCCTAAAAAGGAAGATATTGCGGCCGAACCGCTGAAAGGGCGTGTCGAGTATTTCAATACCGAGAAGGGGTACGGGTTTATCAAGGACCTGGCTTCGACGGAAAAATATTTTTTCCATATATCTTCGGCTCCCGAAGGGATCGGCGAGGGGCGGATCGTCCTTTTCGAACTCATGCGGGGTACACGCGGTATGAATGCGGTGAAAATCGCATTTGCGCAATAAACATTTATCCACAGTCAAAATAGAAAAAAATGAACATTTACGTATCGAATTTGAACTTCCGCACCCGGGGCGAGAGTTTGCAGACTTTATTCGGGGAGTACGGAGAAGTATCTTCCGCCAACATCATCACCGACCGCGAAACCGGCCGCTCGCGCGGCTTCGGTTTCGTCGAAATGCCGGACGAGTCGGCCGCACGGAACGCGATTAACGCGTTGAACGGTTTCGAGCTCGACGAGCGGGCTATCAACGTCAATGAGGCCCGTCCGAAGACCGAGCGCAGCGACCGGGGTGGTTACGGCTCCAATCAGGGCGGCAGTTACGGGCGCAACCGGTATTGATTCAGATCGGCCGGAAAGAGCGGGGAGGGAGCATCGAACGCCCCTCTCCGCTCTTTCGATAAGGCCGTGCTTTTTCCGGCGGGGGATGGGGCGGAGGTTTCCGGAGGAACGCTCGATGGCCGTCCGGTCGGGTGGACGGGCGTCGGAGCGCGGACCGAAACTTCTGCCGGGGCGTATCGTTCTGTCGTTGCAGGATGCCGGCGAAATTTTTTGGCCGGGTTGTCTTGCCGAAACCGTAAATTATGCTTACCTTTGCCCCTGATAACACCGGAACCCGATCAAGCCAATGTTTAGTTTCATACCGAACGCATTTCAGGAGGCCCAGTACGTACGGCGCCGTCATTTCCGGGGTAATCATTCGGAAAATATTTCCAATTTTTATTATAATTTTTCCAAGTTATTAGGGTAGCTGTCCAAGTTGCCCTATTTTTTTGTGCACCCGCTGCGGCGAGGTGCGAAACGGTACAGCAAAATGAAGACGATTCTCAAAGGTGCGAAGTTCTATCGGGACGGAAGGTTCGAAACGGGCGATCTGGCGATCGAAGACGGTAAAATCGTTGCCATAGGCGGTCGGGTCGCGCTTGAGGCGGACGACCGGGCAGTCGATTTGACGGGTTGTCATGTATTGCCGGGATTGGTCGATGTGCATGTCCACCTGCGCGAACCGGGTTTTTCGGAGAAAGAGACCATTGCGACGGGTACGGCTGCCGCCGCGCACGGAGGTTATACCACCGTTTGTCCGATGCCGAATCTCAATCCGGCTCCCGATTCGCCGGAGCATCTGGAAGCGGAGCTGGCTCTGATCCGCCGCGATGCGGTCGTTCGGGTGCTGCCTTACGGTTCCATTACGCGGGGACAGAAGGGACGCGGGGAGCTGGTCGATTTCGGGGCTCTGGCCGGAGAGGTCGTGGGCTTCTCGGACGACGGACGGGGGGTGCAGGGGGAGGAGCTGATGGCCGAAGCCATGCGTCGCGCCGCAGCGGTCGGCAAGCCGATCGTGGCCCATTGCGAAGTCGATGAATTGCTGAAAGGAGGGTATATCCACGACGGTGTTTATTGCCGCGAGCACGGGCACAAGGGTATTTGCTCCGAGAGCGAGTGGCGGCAGGTGGAGCGCGATATAAAATTGGCAGCCGAAACCGGATGTCAGTATCATGTCTGCCACGTTTCGACCAAGGAGAGCGTCGAGCTGATTCGCCGGGCGAAGGCCGCCGGGTTGAAAGTCAGCGGCGAAACGGCTCCGCACTACCTGCTGCTCTGCGACGAGGATTTGCAGGAGGACGGTCGTTTCAAGATGAATCCGCCGCTGCGGGGACGTGAAGACCGCGAAGCCCTGCGGCAGGCCGTCGCCGACGGGACGATCGAGGTGATCGCCACGGATCATGCGCCTCACACCGCCGAACAGAAATCGCGCGGATTGGCCGGCAGCGCGATGGGTATCGTGGGGTTGGAGTGTGCTTTCCCGCTGCTCTATACCTATTTGGTGAAGCCGGGGCTGCTTACGCTGGAGCAGCTCGTCGAGCGGATGTCGATGGCTCCGCGCCGGATTTTCGGCCTCGGCGGAGGCTTGCAGGCGGGCGAACCGGCTGATTTAACGGTGTTCGACCTCGATGCGGAGTACGAGATCGATCCCGAAACCTTCCTGTCGAAAGGCCGCGCTACGCCTTTTGCCGGCTGGCGGGTTGCGGGCCGTACGCTCTGGACGCTGGTCGGAGGACGTACGGCATACGCGACGGAGCGTTTCCGATAGACGGGGCGGGAGCGATGTGCGCGGATTGTCCCGGATCGGAATACGAAATGCGATTCCGTTTTTCGACGGGCGGTGACTGCGGTCGTCGCGGATTCTGCCGGATGCGGGAAACAGGGCCGGAAATTGAAAAATGAACGAAGACAAATTACGAAATAACCGAATATGAAACCATTCACCAAAAAAATCGTGCTTGAGTCGGGCCGCGAGTTCTACGGCTACGGTTTCGGCGCGGACCGGGAGGCGACGGGCGAGATCGTGTTCAATACCTCGATGGTCGGCTACCAGGAGATTCTCTCCGATCCCTCCTATACCGACCAGATGGTCGTGATGACCTATCCGCTGATCGGTAATTACGGTATGGCCGACGAGGATTACGAGACCAAAACGCCGACCATCGGCGGCATGATCGTGCGTGAGTACAACGACTCGCCGTCGAACTTCCGCTATACGAAGACGCTGAACGAGGTCTTCGAGGAGCACGACATTCCGGCCATCTGGGGCGTGGACACCCGCGCCCTGACGCGCATCATCCGCGACGAGGGGACCCAGAAGGTGCTCATCACCGACGTGGCGACGCCGCGCGACGAGGCCCTGCGCAAACTCGGCGAATACGTCATGCCGCGCGACATGGTTTCGCGTGTGAGCTGCAAGAAGCGCTGGATGTCGCGAGTCCCCAACCACAAGTACGACGTCGTGGCCGTCGACTGCGGCATCAAGTACAACATCATCCGTCTGCTGAACCGCGTGGGGTGCAACGTGACCGTCATGCCCTACAACTCCACCGTGGAGGAGATCATGGCCTTCCATCCCGACGGGCTTGTGCTTTCGAACGGCCCCGGCAATCCCGAGGACGTGACGCCGGTGATCGAACTGGTGAAGCAGCTCCGCGGCAGGCTGCCCATCTTCGGAATCTGCATGGGCCACCAGCTGATTTCGCTGGCCTACGGCGCCCGGACCTTCAAGATGAAGTTCGGCCACCGCGGCGCCAACCACCCGGTGAAGAATCTCGTGACGGGGAAACTCGAAATCACGAGCCAGAACCACAGCTACGCCGTGGATGTCGATTCGCTCGCCGGTACGGGGCTTACGCTGACGCACGTCAACCTGCTCGACGGCACGGCCGAGGGCGTGGAGTGCGCCGCCGACCGGGTTTTCTCGATGCAGTACCACCCCGAGAGCGCTTCGGGTCCGCAGGACAGCGCCTATTTGTTCAAGAAGTTCACAAAAATAATGGAGGAGCACAAAAATGCCTAGGAGAAAAGATATCAAGAAGGTTCTGGTCATCGGTTCGGGTCCCATCGTCATCGGACAGGCCGCCGAGTTCGACTATGCGGGTACGCAGGCGTGCCTCGCGCTCAAGGAGGAGGGTTACGAGGTGATCCTCGCCAACTCGAACCCCGCTACCATTATGACCGACACGCACATTGCGGACAAAGTCTACATGGAGCCGCTGACGCTGGAATACGTCGCCAAGATCATCCGCTTCGAGCGTCCCGACGCCATCGTCCCGGGGCTGGGCGGACAGACGGGTCTGAATCTCGCCGTGCAGCTGGCCAAGAAGGGCATTCTGAAAGAGTGCCAGGTCGAAATTCTGGGCACGTCGTTCGAGTCGATCGAGCGCGCCGAGGACCGCGAGCTGTTCAAGGAGCTGTGCGAGTCGCTGGGCGAGCCGGTGCTTCCTTCGCACATCGCCATGTCGATCGAGGAGGCCGTGGCGGTGGCCGAGGAGATCGGCTATCCGGTGGTGCTGCGCCCTGCCTTCACGCTGGGCGGCACGGGCGGCGGTTTCGCCGACGACGATACCGAACTGCGCGAGATGATGCGCAACGCCCTTTCGCTCTCGCCCGTGCACCAGGTGCTCGTCGAGAAGAGCATCAAGGGCTATAAGGAGATCGAGTACGAGGTGATGCGCGACCGCAACGACACGGCCATCTGCATCTGCTGCATGGAGAATATCGACCCGGTGGGCATCCACACCGGCGACTCGATCGTCGTTGCCCCGAGCCAGACGCTCACCAACAAGGAGTTCCAGATGCTGCGCGACTCGGCGCTGAAGATCATCCGCGAACTGAAGATCGAGGGCGGCTGCAACGTGCAGTTCGCACTCGACCCGCTCTCGTTCAAATACTACCTGATCGAGGTCAATCCCCGCGTGTCGCGCTCCTCGGCCCTGGCGTCGAAGGCCTCGGGCTATCCCATCGCCCGCGTCAGCGCGAAGATCGCCGTGGGACTCACGCTCGACGAGATCCGGATCGCCAATACGCCGGCTTCGTTCGAACCGACGCTGGACTACATCGTGACGAAGGTCGCCCGCTTTCCCTTCGACAAGTTCTCCGACGCGTCGAACAAGCTCGGCACGCAGATGAAGGCCACGGGCGAGGTGATGTCCATCGGCCGCACGATGGAGGAGTCGCTGCTCAAGGCCGTGCGTTCGCTCGAAACGGGCGTCTGCCACATCTACCACAAGAAATTCGACAAGTGGTCGAACGACGACCTGCTCGTCTACATCAAGGGGGGAACCGACGACCGGCTCTATGCCATCGGCCAGCTGATCCGTAACGGCGTCGACCTGGCGCTGATCTACGACAAGACGAAGATCGACATGTTCTTCCTGGAGAAGTTCAAGAACATCGTCGAGTTCGAAAACGTCGTCCGCGCACACCCGATGGACGTCGAGACGCTCCGCGCTGCCAAGCGCATGGGTTTCAGCGACAAGTACATCGGTCAGCTGTGGGGCCTTTCGCAGAACGAAATGTACCGTCTGCGCGAGAAGAACAACGTCTTCCCGGTCTACAAGATGATCGACACCTGCGCCAGCGAATTCGCCTCCTACGTGCCCTATTTCTACTCGACCTACGAGGAAGAAAACGAGTCGATCGTCAGCGGGAAAGAGAAGATCATCGTGCTCGGTTCCGGCCCGATCCGCATCGGCCAGGGCGTCGAATTCGACTACTCGACCGTGCACGCCATCTGGTCGATCCGTGCGGCGGGCTACGAGGCCATCATCATCAACAACAACCCCGAGACCGTCTCGACCGACTACACCACCAGCGACAAGCTCTATTTCGAGCCGCTGACCGTGGAGGACGTGATGAACGTCATCCATCTCGAAAAACCGAAGGCCATCGTGGTGTCGCTCGGCGGACAGACGGCCATCAACCTCGCCGAACCGCTCGCCGAGCTGGGCGTGCCCATCATCGGCACGGACACGCAGGCGATCAAGAACGCCGAGGACCGCGGCTGCTTCGAGAGGATCATGGAGGAGCTGGGAATTCCGCAGCCCGAGGCCGAGGCCGTTACCGACATCGAGTCGGGCGTCCGGGCCGCGGCGCGCATCGGCTATCCGGTGCTGGTGCGTCCGAGCTACGTGCTGGGCGGCCGCGCCATGCAGATCGTCTCGAACGAGGAGCGCCTGCGCCACTACCTGCAAACCGCCGTGGAGATCGACGTGGACCAGCCGGTGCTGGTCGACCGCTATATCATGGGCAAGGAGCTGGAGGTGGACGCCATCTGCGACGGCAAGGAGGTCTTCATCCCCGGCATCATGGAGCATGTCGAGCATACGGGTATCCACTCGGGCGACTCGATCAGCGTCTATCCGACCTTCAGCGTGAGCCAGAAGGCCAAGGACAAGATCATCGACTATACGGTCAAGCTGGGCCTTCGGATCGGTATCGTCGGCCTGTACAACATCCAGTTCATCGTCGCCGGCGAGGACGACGTCTACGTCATCGAGGTCAACCCGCGCTCGTCGCGCACCGTGCCCTTCCTCTCGAAGTCCACGGGCGTGCCGATGGCCCACATCGCCACGCAGGTGATTCTGGGCAAGTCGCTCCGCGAGCAGGGCATCACGGAGGTCTACGGTCGTGAGAAGGAGCGCTGGTACGTCAAGGCCCCGGCCTTCTCGTTCGCCAAGATTCGCGGCATGGATTCGTACCTCTCGCCCGAAATGAAATCGACGGGCGAGGCCATCGGCTACGACGACAAACTGACGCGCGCGCTTTACAAGGCGTTGCAGGCCACGGGCATGCACGTCTCGAACTACGGAACGATCTTCGTGACGATCGCCGACCACGACAAGGAGCAGGCGCTTCCGCTGGTGAAGCGGTTCTACGACCTGGGCTTCAACATCGAGGCGACGACCGGGACCGCCGAGTTCCTGCGGGCGCACGGCATCCGCACCCGTACGCGCCGCAAGCTCAACGAGGGCAGCAACGAGATCATCGAGGCGCTGCGTCAGGGGCATGTCAGCTACGTGATCAACACCATCGACATCAACCAGCACAACACGCGCCTCGACGGTTACGAAATACGCCGCACGGCCGTCGAGAACAACGTGACGGTCTTCACGGCGCTGGAGACGGTGAAGGTGCTGCTGGATGTGCTGGAGGAGATCACGCTGCGCGTTTCGACTATTGATTCGAAATAAAATTCCGACAAGACGCCGGAGCCGTCAACGGAATGCGGACTAAAAGCGCGAGAAACGGGGCCGGTTTGCTTGCAAACCCGCGAATAGGCGCCCGTTTCCAGCGTTAGGTCGCATGAAGTAGGCGAAGGTGATCGTCGGCCGGTTTTGTGGCACTTTTGCCGGATCAAAAGTGCTGAAAAAATTATGTATAAGAAAGGCATCTATAAGATTCTCACGAACGAGCCCCTGACCGACGCGGTGTGGCGCATGACCCTCGCGGGCGATACGCAGTGGATCTCGGCGCCGGGGCAGTTCGTTAATATCGCGCTGGAGGGCAAGTACTTACGACGTCCTATCTCGATCTGCGATTACGATAACCGCTCGATTGCGCTGATCTACAAGGTCGTGGGCGGGGGAACGGAGCAGATGAGCCGCATGCTGCCGGGCGAAACGCTCGACCTGCTGACGGGTCTGGGCAACGGATTCTCGACGAAGAACGACGCGCGGAGACCCCTGCTCGTCGGGGGCGGCGTGGGCGTGCCGCCGCTCTACAACCTGGCGAAAAGACTCCTCGCCGAAGGAAAACCCGTGCAGGTGGTGCTGGGCTTCAACACCGCGTCGGAGGTCTTCTACGAGGAGGAGTTCCGCGCGCTGGGCTGCGAGGTCGCCGTCTCGACGGTCGACGGTTCGCGGGGCGTCGGGGGCTTCGTCACGACGGCCATCGCCGAACGGGGGCTGGATTTCGATTACTTTTACGCCTGCGGGCCGCTGCCGATGCTCCATGCGCTCTACAACGCCGTGGAGCAGGACGGCCAGCTGTCGTTCGAAGAGCGCATGGGGTGCGGATTCGGCGCCTGCATGGGCTGTTCGTGCAAAACCAAATACGGCTACAAACGTATCTGCAAGGAGGGGCCGGTCCTTACCAAGGATGAAATCATCTGGTAAGAACAATTCACAATTCATAATTCAAAATTCTCAATTATGACAGATACTTCGGTTGAACTCTGCGGCCTCAAATTGGACAATCCGGTCGTGCCGGCCAGCGGTACGTTCGGCTACGGCAACGAGTTCCGTGAGTTCTACGACATCAACATCCTCGGGTCGTTTTCGTTCAAGGGTACGACGCGCGAGGCGCGTTTCGGCAATCCCACGCCGCGCATCGCCGAGTGCGGTGCGGGGATGATCAATGCCGTGGGGTTGCAGAACCCCGGCATCGACGCCGTGATCCGCGAGGAGCTGCCGCGGTTGAAAACCTTCTTCCGAAAACCCGTCATCGCCAATATTTCGGGTTTCTCGGTCGAAGAGTACGCCTATTGCTGCGAGCGCATCGACAGGCAGGAGCAGGTGGGGCTGATCGAGGTCAACGTCTCGTGCCCCAACGTGCGGCACGGCGGCATGTCGTTCGGGACCTGTCCGGACGCCGCCGCCGAGGTGACGCGCGCCGTGAAGGCCGTGACGACGAAGCCCGTCTTCATCAAACTTTCGCCCAACGTGACGGACATCGTCGCGATCGCCCGGGCGTGCGAGGAGGCGGGGGCCGACGGCATCTGCCTGATCAATACGCTGCTGGGCATGCGTATCGACATTGCGCGCCGCCGTCCGGTCATCGCCAACACGATGGGCGGATTCTCGGGCGCCGCGGTCTTCCCCGTTGCGCTGCGGATGGTCTACCAGGTGGCCCGGGCGTGCCGGATTCCCGTGATGGGGTGCGGCGGCGTCACGACGGCCCGCGACGTGATCGAGATGATGATGGCCGGAGCCTCGGCCGTGCAGGTCGGGGCTGCGAACCTCGTGAATCCCTATGCCTCGAAGGAGATCGTCGAGGCGCTGCCCGGCGAAATGGAGCGGCTGGGCATTGAAAAGTTGAGCGACATAATCGGCTGCATCGAGTGATCGCGCGGCACCTTCGGCGTTTCCCTCGTCGGCTCCGACAGCCACATGCGTCGAATATGTTCTGCGAAACTCCGAATTTGCCGCACGCTGACCCGATGTGAAAAATAAATGCTAAATTTGTATATTATGCAACACGATGTAATCATAGCCTGCGACTTCAAGTCGGCGGAAGACACCTTCCGGTTCCTCGACCTCTTTAAGGACGAGGAGCGCAAACCCTTTCTGAAAATCGGCATGGAGCTGTTCTATGCCGAGGGACCCGCCATCGTGCGGGAGATCAAGCGCCGGGGACACCGGATTTTCCTCGATCTGAAACTCCACGACATCCCCAACACCGTGAAAAAGGCGATGGCCGTGCTGTCGCGGTTGGACGTGGACATGTGCAACGTCCATGCGGCCGGGACGATCGAGATGATGCGAGCCGCGCGCGAAGGCCTTACGCGCGAAGACGGCACGCGGCCCCTGCTGATCGCCGTGACGCAGCTCACCTCGACCAGCGAGGAGCGCATGCGCGAGGAACTTCTGATCGACGCCTCGATCAACGACACGATCGTGAAATATGCGCAGAACACCCGGGCCGCAGGGCTGGACGGCGTGGTCTGCTCGCCGTTGGAAGCCGGCATGGTGCACGGGGCGTGCGGCGAGGAGTTTCTGACGGTCACGCCCGGCGTGCGTTTTGCAGATGGCGACGTGGCGGACCAGGTGCGCGTCACCACGCCCGCCCGCGCCCGGGAGATCGGTTCCGACCTGATCGTCGTGGGACGCCCGATCACCGCGGCGGAGGACCCTGTGGCGGCTTACCGCCGGTGCGTCGCCGAGTTCGTCGGATAGACCGTGGTTCTGGTTGCCTTGTGGTCGCGATGCGACAAGCCCCGGCTTGAGGCAGGGGATCGGATTTGTAAACGCCCCCATAGGCGGCGAATACGGCATTCGGCTGCGTGAGATGGAACGATATTACAAAAATTGTTAATTCTATGAAACCGGTAAAACTTTTCTACCTGCGCTCGTGCCCCTTCTGCAAGAAGGCGCTGCGTTACATCGACGAGGCGCGTGCCGCCCATCCGGAGCTGGCCGCCGTCGGGATCGAGATGATCGAGGAGTCGGAGCAGTCCGATTTGGCTGACACATTCGATTACTACTATGTGCCGACGTTTTACGTCGATGGCGTGAAGGTCCACGAGGGCGGCATTTATCCCGAGGAGGTGGAGAAGATTTTACGTTCGGCGCTGGAATAAATGAGTGTCTTGCTGCGTGTTCTGCCGCTTGTCGCGGCCGTTGCCGGGCTGTTGTTGCCTGCCGGGGCGCAAGTCCCGGTGAAAGGCGGCGAAGTCTCCGATTTCGACTTCGCCGTCGGCGTCGTGGAGCGCGCCTATGCGGGCTATCCGGACAAGACGGCGAACCGCGCGGCGGAGTACGGGGCGCTGAAAGAGCGGCTGCGGAGCGGGATCGCTTCGGGGCGCGACACGTATGACGCCGTTGCCGAGTATCTCGGCTGGTTCGACGATTCGCACCTCGGAACGGAGGGCGTGAGGGCTTACCGGCCCAAATCAATCCGCCGACCTTCGGATTACGCGGCACGGATGGAGCGTTATGACCCGCAGTTCACCCATTGTCGGGTGGACGGCGAAACGTATCTGATCCGTTTCCCGTCGTGCGACCTGAATGAAGAACAGACCGCTTGGGTGCGGACTGCCGTGCGGGCTTATCTGGCCTCGGGGTGTGAAAACCTGATCCTCGACATCCGCGGCAACGGCGGCGGGAGCGACAGCGCCTATGAACCGCTGCTCCGGCTGCTCTACGACCACGAAGGGGCGGAGGATGCCATGGAGTACCGCGTTTCGGACCTGGCCGTCGCCCACGTGCGGGAGTTTGCCGGAGATACGGAGCGTGGACGCGGGAAGATCGCACGGATGGAACGCACTCCGGCCGGGGAGTTCCTGACGGACGGACCGAAAACCTACCGGATACACTACGATTCCGTCTCGCCGCGGCCTCGCCGGGCGGGGCTGCTGATTGATGGGAAAGTCGGCTCCTCGGGTGAACAGCTGGTGCTCGAAGTCAGGGCCAGCAGTCGCCGCACGACCGTTTACGGGCAGGATAACACGCTCGGGTGCCTCGATTTCTCGAACTGCGGTTGACTTTATTTTCCGCAGGACCCGACCCGGTGGATGATGCTCCCCACGACCCGTTCCTGCCGGGTTCCGGAAGGCCGCGGGATCGACTCCGCGGGCATCGCGCCCGATGTGCGCATTCCGCTGCCGCTGCCTGAAGTCCTGACCGACAACGTCGATACATGGACGTTGTGGGTCGCCGAAGATATGAAAACTGAAAAACGAAAAGAATAAATGGGTTTCCGCCCCGAAGTCTCCCTTTGCCAAAGGGAGATTTAGTGGGAATGTCAATATGAAATCGGCATCGCAAATGCCGTTAACGCAGGTTCGGCGGATTTCATGGTTGACACTCTTCCCATGGGGAGGGGAAAGAATGAAGAATTTTGCCGAACCTGCGTTCAAGTAAGATGGAGAAGAAAATTGCTAAAGACCTGCTGTCGATCGGCGCGGTGTTCCTGCGCCCCGAACAGCCTTTCACCTGGGCGAGCGGCATCAAAAGCCCGATCTACTGCGACAACCGGCTGACCCTGACGGCTCCTGTCGTCCGCGGCCATGTCGAGGCGGGCCTCGCCGAAATCGTCCGCACGAAATTCCCCGAAGCCGAGGTGCTGATGGGAACCTCGACCGCCGGAATCGCCCATGCGGCCATCACGGCCACGATCCTCGACCTGCCGATGGGCTATGTGCGCAGCGGCTCGAAGGACCACGGCCGCGGCAACCGGATCGAGGGCCGGCTCGAAAAGGGCCAGAAGGTCGTCGTGATCGAGGACCTCATCTCGACGGGCGGTTCGTGCATCGAGGTGGTCGAGGCTCTGCGCGAAGCCGGCGCCGAGGTGCTGGGCGTGGCGTCGATCTTCACCTACGGCATGAAGAAGGGACTGGACCGCATGAAAGAGGCGAACGTCGTCAATTACAGTCTCTCGAATCTCGACGCATTGGTGGAAGTGGCCGCCGAGGAGGGATATCAAGCCCGAGGACAAGGCGCGGCTGATCGCCTTCCGAAACAATCCGTCGGACGAGAGCTGGATGCAATAATTCCGATTTTAGCGGGCGATTTTCGTCCTTCCCCGCTCGTCCCGAATGGGCAGTGCCTCATGTGCAGCCCATCCGTGCCGATCACCGGGCAGGCTAAAAATCGTTCCCCTAAAATCAGAATCAGGGTTTGCCGCGATCGCACGGCGCCTTCCGCCGATCCGTTGCGTGCCGCGAGCGGGAAATACCGACGGCGCAATGAAAGCGGAACAATGCGGATACCCGCGCAGCCAAAGTCTCCGCCGAGGCGGGGATTTAGGGGCGGGTCCGGTTTGCAAACACGGCGGAAGGCCGTGAATCGGGACCGACCGAAAAGAGGGACCGTTGAAGAATTTAAAATCCGAACTTCTATAAATAACTTATGCGACATTTGATTGATCCCACAGACCTCACGGTTGCCGAAACCGAGCAGATCGTAGCTCTGGCCGAGGACATTATCGCCAACCGCGCCAAGTACAGCGAGGCGTGCAGGGGCAAGAAACTGGCCACGCTCTTCTACGAGCCTTCGACCCGCACGCGGTTGAGTTTCACGGCGGCGATGCTCGAACTGGGCGGGCAGGTCATCGGCTTCTCCGACGCCAACTCCTCGTCGGTGTCGAAGGGCGAGACGGTGGCCGACACCGTGCGCGTGATCCGCTGCTTCGCCGACATCATCGCCATGCGTCACTTCAAGGAGGGTGCGCCGTTGGTGGCCTCGCAGTATGCGGGCATCCCGGTCATCAACGCCGGCGACGGCAGCCACGCCCATCCCACGCAGACGCTTACCGACCTCTTGACGATCAAGCGCGAGAAGGGCCGTTTCGACAACATGACGATTGGTTTCTGCGGCGACCTGAAATTCGGCCGCACGGTCCACTCGCTGATCAAGGCGCTGTCGCGCTATTCGAATATCAAGGTGATCCTGATCGCTCCGCAGGAGCTGCGCCTTCCGGACTACATGCTCGCCGAGATGGCCGAGAACTCGCATCTGGAGTTTCGCGAGGTCGAGACCATGGAGGAGGTGATGCCCGAATTGGACATCCTCTACATGACCCGCGTGCAGAAGGAGCGTTTCCTCGACGAGGAGGAGTTCGACCGCGTGAAGAACAGCTTCGTGCTCAACCCCGAGAAACTGAAGACCGCCAAGGAGGATATGATCATTCTCCACCCGCTGCCGCGCGTCAACGAGATCACGCGCGCCGTGGACAACGATCCCCGCGCGGCTTACTTCCGCCAGGTCGAGAACGGAAAGTTCGTGCGCATGGCGCTGATCTATACGCTGCTGCGCTGGGCCGACGAGAACAGGCCCTTCGAACGCACCCCGGTCTTCAGCGAACGGTATGTCGTGAACGAATACGAGTGCCCGAACCGCCGCTGCATCTCCGCCACGGAGGATGTCGACCGGCTGTTCCACCGTCAGGCGGACGGGACCTGCCGCTGTGCCTACTGCGAGGCGAAAGCCCGGTAGCTTGTCTTTTTACTCAATCCGGTAATTTAGAATAAAAAAATGAAGAACCTCATACTGTTGTTTTTTTCGGCTTTGGCCTGGGGCTGTTGCGAAACCCCGAAACACGAAATTTCGCTGCGCCCTTCTGAATACGTCACGACGCTCGTGGGCACACAGTCCGACTACTCGCTTTCGACGGGCAACACCTATCCGGCCGTGGCCCTGCCGTGGGGCATGAACTTCTGGACGCCCCAGACGGGCAAGATGGGCGACGGCTGGGCCTACACCTACGGATCGCACACGATCCGGGGCCTGAAGCAGACGCACCAGCCCTCGCCGTGGATCAACGATTACGGACAGTTTTCCATCATGCCCGTGCGCGGCAAAGACAAGGTTGATGAAAATGCGCGCCAGAGCTGGTTCTCCCACCAGTCGGAGACGGCGAAGCCCTATTATTACTCGGTCTATCTGGCCGACCACGATGTCGTGGCCGAAATGGCTCCGACGGATCGCGCCGCCGTGCTGCGCTTCACCTTTCCCGAGTCGGACGAATCGGGCGTGGTGATCGACGCCTTCGACCGCGGGTCGCAGGTCAAAGTCATGCCCGACAGCCGCACCGTCGTAGGATACACCACGCGCAACAGCGGCGGCGTGCCCGACAATTTCCGCAACTGGTTCGTCATCCGCTTCGACAAGCCGTTCAGCGGCTTTCGGGTATTCAACGGAAAGAACGAACTGAAAGGTTTCGAGGCCGAAGGCGAACATGCCCTTGCGGCGGTCTATTTCACCACCCGCCGCGGCGAGCAGGTGACGGCGCGCGTGGCCTCGTCGTTCATCTCCGAAGAGCAGGCTTTGCGCAACCTCGAAACCGAGGTCGGCGATGCCGATTTCGAGACGGTGAAAGCCCGTGCGCAGGAGCGCTGGGACGAGGTGCTGGGGCGGATCGAGGTCTCGGGCGGCACCGAAGAGCTGTACCGGACCTTCTATTCGTGCCTCTACCGCTCGACCCTGTTCCCTCGCAAATTCTACGAGATCGACGCCAAAGGCAATCCGGTGCATTACAGCCCCTACAACGGCGAGGTGCTGCCGGGCTATATGTATACCGACACGGGTTTCTGGGATACGTTCCGGTGTCTGTTCCCGCTGCTGAACCTGGTCTACCCGTCGGTCAACGCCGAGATTCAGGCCGGGTTGGCCAACACCTACCGCGAGAGCGGCTTCCTGCCCGAATGGGCCTCGCCGGGCCACCGCGGCTGCATGGTGGGCAACAATTCGGCTTCCGTAGTCGCAGATGCGATCCTGAAAGGAGTGACGCCCGCAGAGGATGTCGCCACGCTCTACGAGGCGATGCTTGCGGGACGCGACAAGGTGCATCCCTCGGTAAGCTCCACCGGTCGCCTCGGACACGAATATTACAACACGCTGGGCTACGTGCCCTATAACGTGGGCATCAACGAAAATGCCGCCCGGACGCTCGAATACGCCTACGACGACTGGTGTATCGCGCAGACGGCGAAGATGCTGGGCAAGGACGAAGATGCGAAACGGCTGGAAAAGGCTTCGCAGAACTATAAAAACATGTTCGATCCCGAAACCCGCCTGATGCGGGGCCGCAACGAGGACGGCACGTTCCAGTCGCCGTTCAGCCCCTACAAGTGGGGCGACGCCTTCACCGAGGGCAACTCGTGGCACTACACCTGGTCGGTGTTCCACGATCCGGAGGGCCTTGCAACCCTAATGGGAGGCAAAACCGAATTCGGAAAAATGCTCGATTCGGTGTTCGTCGTGCCGCCGATCTACGACGACAGCTACTACGGGTTCCGCATCCACGAGATCACCGAGATGCAGGTGGCCAACATGGGCAACTACGCCCACGGCAACCAGCCGGCGCAGCACATGATCTACCTCTACAACTACGTCGGCCAGCCGTGGAAGGCGCAGTGGTGGACGCGCGAGGTGATGGACCGCCTCTATTCGTCGAAGCCCGACGGCTACTGCGGCGACGAGGACAACGGACAGACCTCGGCGTGGTATGTCTTCTCGGCTCTGGGATTCTATCCCGTGTGCCCGGGATCGGACGAGTATGCGGTCGGCTCCCCGCTGTTCCGGAAAGCGGCGATCCATCTGGAGAACGGCCAGACCGTGGAGATCGACGCCCCGCAGAACTGCGCTGAAAACCGTTATGTGGGACGGATGACCGTCGACGGCAAGGTCACCGGGAAGACGTTCCTCGAATACGGCGAGTTGCTCGGCGGCGCAAAGATCGCCTTCGGGATGCAGCCGGAGCCAGACAAAGACCGGGGCGCGAAGCCCGGGGATGCGCCCTATTCGATGAGCCGGGAGGATTGTCGATAAATTGTCGATAGAATCTGTCCGGGAATTTTGAAAGTATGTCGAAAAGCGCTATTTTTGTAACGTTGTTTTTACAACTGTTAGGTTAATTCCCATGAATTCAGGCTGCAATATCGACCAACGCGAACGAAAGAAACAGCAGGGCCAGGCCGCTGCCTTCTATTCGCGGGCGTGTCAGCAGCAGATGCGACGTGCAGCGTCCCTGGGGCAGCAGATGCCTGCTCGTGGGGTGCTCGGATAGATACCAGACCGCCATGACATGCGATGTCGTGGCGGTCTGCTTTTTTCACCCGTCCGAAAGACGGGATTCAGGGGCGGAGGCAGGTCGGGGCGTTCCGGCGCCGGTTCTCCGTCCGCTCAAGAGACGGGTTTTAAGTGATATAAAAAACGAATTCATATGAAAGTAGGCGTGATTATGGGCTCTGTGAGCGATTACGAGGTGATGGCCGAAGCCGTCGCTATGCTCGAAGCGTTCGGTGTCGATTTCGAAAAACGGGTGGTCAGCGCTCACCGCACGCCCGATCTGCTGTGCGAATACGCCAAGACGGCCAGGGAGCGCGGTATCGGCGTGATCATCGCCGGGGCCGGCGGCGCGGCGCACCTGCCGGGCATGGTGGCCTCGATGACTCCGCTGCCCGTGGTGGGCGTTCCCGTGAAGTCGCGCGCCCTGAACGGGCTGGACTCGCTGCTGTCGATCGTGCAGATGCCCGCGGGCGTTCCCGTGGCCACGACGGCCATCAACGGGGCGAAGAACGCCGCGCTGATCGCCGTGTCGATCCTCGCTTTGCAGGATGCCGCTCTGGCGGCGAAACTCGACGCCTTCCGCGCCAAACAGACCGCGGATGTGCTGAAGGCTGAAATATAGTTGGGAAATTTCCAACCGCGTGCGACAAGCTCCTCCCGAGAGAGGGGGTTGGGATGGGGCAGACTGGTAAACGCGGCGGCACGCCGCGAATGACAACGGTCGAAAGTAAAACAACGAATGACGAATAAACAACATAAAGGCGGATTAATGAAGACCATCGGTATCATAGGTGGCGGTCAGCTGGGGCTGATGATCGCCGAGCAGGCGCGGGAACTGGGCGTGCGCACCGTGTGCCTCGACCCGGCGGCCGACGCTCCGGCGTTCAACGTTTGCGACGATCATATCGTTGCGGCCTACGACGATGCCGCGGCGCTCGAGGAGCTGTGCCGCCGCAGCGACGCGGTGACCTATGAATTCGAAAACGTACCGGGGGATATTCTGATTCCGCTGTGCGGGAAATACAACATCCCGCAGGGCTACAAACCCCTTTACGATTCGCAGGACCGCCTGCGCGAGAAGTCGAACGCCCGCGACCACGGGCTGCGCACGCCCGGTTTCGAGGCCGTGGACGACGAAGCGTCGCTGCGCGAAGCCGTGCGGCGGCTGGGGCTTCCCGCCGTGCTGAAAACCCGCACGCTGGGCTACGACGGCCACGGGCAGCGGGTGCTGAAGACGGAGGCCGACATCGCCGGGGCGCTGCCCCTGCTTGCGGTTCCCTGCATCCTGGAGGAGTTCGTGCCGTTCGATTCCGAGGCCAGCATCGTGATGGTGGCGGACGGCGAGCGGGTCGTGAGTTTTCCCGTGGGGCGCAATGTCCACCGCGACGGGATTCTGGATTTGTGCATCGTACCTGCCGAAGTCGATTCCGGGGTGCTGGCGCGCATGAAGGCCCAGAGCGAGCGTTTCATGCGCGATTGCGGCTATCGGGGCATCCTGGCCATCGAGTATTTCATCAAGGGCGGTGAAATCTACTTCAACGAGATGGCCCCGCGCCCGCATAACTCGGGTCACTACACCATCGAAGGCGCGACCACGAACCAGTTCCGCGAACTGGTCCGCTATCTGGTCGGGGAGCCTTTGCAGGAGCCGCAGCCGGTGGCTCCCACGGTGATGAAAAACATTCTGGGACAGGATCTCGAAGCCGCGGAGCGAATCGCCGCGGAGAACCTCCCGGGCGTATATGTCCACCTCTACGGCAAGACGGAGAGCCGTCCCAAGCGCAAGATGGGCCACATCACGTTCGTGGGGATGGATGCCGCACGGTTCGAGGCCGAATGGGCCGGACGTTTTGTGAAATAACCGATCGGGCCGTCCCGCAGGCAGCTTCCCTCCGGGGGGCGCTTACGTACACGGCCAAAGGACGTGATAACGGCGTATTGAGCCGCTGAACGATGAATGAAATACAAACAGAGATAAATGAATAATACGACCAATTACCGCATTTTTGTCGAGAAATTACCCCGCTTCCGGGTCGAGGCCGAGAGCCTGCGCCGCGAGCTGAACACCAATCTGAACCTGTCGCTGGGCGAGGTGCGCCTGCTCTGCGTCTACGACCTTTTCGGCTTCAGCGAAGAGCTGCTGGAAAAGAGCCGCTATACGGTTTTCGGCGAGGTGGTGACCGACTCGGTGACCGACACGTTCGACCTCGCGGGGCGCAAGTATATCGCCGTGGAGTATCTGCCCGGCCAGTTCGACCAGCGCGCCGCTTCGGCCGTCGACTGCGTGCGGCTGATCGATCCCGAGGCCCGGGTCGACATCCGCTCGTCGAGGCTGCTCGTTTTCGATGACAAGACGACCGACGGGGAGCTGGCGGAGATCCGGCATTACTACATCAACGCCGTCGAATCGCGTGAGAAGGACCTTTCGGTGCTCAGCGACATGGAGCAGGCCGAAGTGAAGCCCGTCGGGGCGCTCGAAGGGTTCCGGGAGATGGCGGATTCCGAACTGGAGCCTTACTGCAAGACGATGGGTCTGGCGATGAACGCCGACGACCTGCGCGAGGTGGTGAAATACTTCCGTTCGGAGGGGCGCGATCCCTACGAAACCGAGCTGCGCATCCTCGACACTTACTGGAGCGACCACTGCCGCCACACGACCTTCACGACTGAGTTGGAGGGCATCACCGTCGAGGAGTCGTTCGTCAAGGAGGAGATCGAAGATTCGCTGGCGCTGTACCTGCGTATCCGCCGCGAACTGGGCCGTGAGCACAAGAGCCTCTGCCTGATGGATATGGCGACCATCGGCGCGCGCTACCTCCGGCAGAAAGGCCTGTTGGACGATCTGGAGGTCTCGGAGGAGAACAACGCCTGCTCGGTCTACATCGACGTCGATGTAGACGGGCGGACCGAGAAGTGGCTGTTGCAGTTCAAGAACGAAACCCACAACCATCCGACCGAGATCGAACCTTTCGGCGGGGCTTCGACCTGTCTGGGCGGCGCCATCCGCGACCCGCTGTCGGGCCGCAGCTACGTCTATCAGGCGATGCGCGTGACGGGGGCGGGCGACATCTACCAGAAGGTGGGCGACACGCTCGAAGGCAAACTCCC
>ERZ773218.890-NODE-890-length-32394-cov-5.143202_pt1 | contig 32394 bp, 30 predicted proteins | sample MGYA00580527_ERZ773218 | MGnify/ENA primary metagenome ERZ773218 (study PRJEB29015, sample SAMEA2737763) | human gut metagenome | biome: human gut; feature: human-associated habitat; material: faeces | place: China | collected 2012 ...
TGTGAAGTTCTGCTGTAATGCGGCGATAGCCGTATCTTCCTTTGTTTTCGTGGTAGATGGCCGTGATCTCCGCTTTGACAGCTTTATACTTATCTGCACGGTTCATCCGCTTCAGATGGTAGTAGAAAGTGGCACGAGGTAGTTGAGCGATTGAGAGAAGAATATCCAGAGAATGTCTTTGCCTCAGCTTTTGAACTACCTGCGTTTTCTGCGCTGGCGTCGCTCGTCTTCCAAAACCAAGGCTTGCAAGTTTTTTAGGTAATCGTTCTCCGCACGCAGTCGCTGCACTTCGGCCAACAGATCTTCTTCTACCTCTTTTGGCAGCTTCTTTGGCCGACCAGTGCTGCCGCGGCCCCGTCGCTCAACCGACAAGCCTTCCGGCCCTTCTTCCAAATAAATGCGTTCCCAACGCTCTATAATTTTATGGTCGTTAATTCCGAATTCCTGCATCGTTGCATAGATACTCAGATGTTCTTTTTTCATGGTTTCTACAACCATCTTCTTGAATTCCGGCGTATATCGTTTGTTCGGTTTTCCTCTTGACATAATAAATCACCCCATCTGTTAGATAGTATATCATACTGTCTAACAAATGGGGTGCAGTTCACATATCTCCAGGGATTTTCTTTTGCTTTTGTTATAGATGGTTAAGACGTAAACCGATCCTTCAAGTTCTTGAAGAAGCCTTTGCGCTTTTCGTAGTTGTCGTCTTTCAGGCTGTCCTCAAAGGCTTTCAGGGCTTCGCGCTGGGTGCGGTTCAGCTTCTTGGGAATCTCCACATCCACGATGACGTACTGGTCACCGCGGCCGCGGCCGTTCAAATACTGGATGCCCTGGCCACGCAGGCGGAACTTGGTGCCGCTCTGGGTGCCTTCGGGGATCTTCTGGGCAACCTTGCCGTCCACGGTGGGAACCTCGATCTCGGCACCCAGCACAGCCTGGGAGTAGGTGATGGGCACGCGGACGTACACATCGTAGCCGTCGCGCTCAAACACGGCGTCGGTCTTGACCGTCACATGTACGATCACGTCACCGGCAGGGCCGCCGTTGCTACCGGCATCGCCTTGGCCGCGCAGTGCAATGTTCTGATCGTCATCGATACCGGCCGGGATCTTGACCTCCAGCGTCTTGCGGGCGGAAGTCTTGCCGGTGCCGCGGCAGGTCTTGCAGGGGTTCTTGATGATGGTACCGCGGCCGCCGCAGTGCGGGCAGGGCTGCTGGCTCTGCATCACACCAAAGGGGGTGCGCTGCTGGGTCACAACATAGCCGCGGCCGTTGCACTGGGTGCAGGTCTCGGGGTTGCTGCCCGGCTCACAGCCGGTGCCGTTACAATCGGGGCAGGTCTGCTGCCGGTTCAGCGTGACCTTCTTGGTGCAGCCGTGAGCTGCTTCCTCAAAGGTCAAAATCACGCTGGCCTGGATGTCGTGACCTTTGCGGGGCGCGTTGGGGTTCGCGCGGGAAGAACCGCCGAAGCCGCCAAATCCGCCGCCGAACAGGTCGCCGAAGATGTCGCCCAGGTCTACGCCGCCGGCACCGCCGAAGCCACCGCCAAAACCGCCACCGAAGCCGCCGCCGGGCTGGCCGGCCCCATAGTTGGGATCGACCCCGGCAAAGCCGAACTGGTCATAGCGCTTGCGTTTTTCCGGGTCGGAAAGTACATCGTTCGCCTCGTTGACTTCCTTGAACTTCTCCTCGGCGGTCTTGTCGCCGGGGTTCAGGTCGGGGTGGTACTTTTTGGCGAGCTTGCGGTAGGCACTTTTGATCTCGGCATCGGTGGCGTTTTTGCCGATCCCCAGCACCTCGTAATAATCACGTTTTTCTGCCATAGAATCTATCCCCTCTATTTGGGTTTAATGTTTATCTGCCGTACTGTAGGGGCGGATGACGAGCACCGGCCCCTGCAATATTGGAGCAGAAAAGATTTTCTCTAAAACCCCCAAGGGCCGCCGCCGGGGGTGCCTGGCGGCGGCCTAAAGGGTTACTTGTTTACAGATCAGACCTCGTGAAAGTCAGCGTCAACGGCGCCGTCATCCTTGGGCTGGGCACCGGCATCGTTGCCGGGCTGTGCACCGGGCTGCTGGCCCTGTGCCTGGGCAGCCTGCTGGTAAACCTTCTCGCTGATGGCGTAGAAAGCCTTCTGCAGGTCATCCTGCTTTGCCTTGATGTCGTCCACAGTGCCGGACTTCAGGGCTTCTTTCAGGGCGGACAGCTTGGTCTCGACTTCGCTCTTCTCAGAGGCGGAAACCTTGTCGCCGAACTCGCCCAGAGCTTTCTCGGTCTGGAAGACCATCTGGTCAGCGTTGTTGCGGACGTCGACCTCTTCACGGCGCTTCTTGTCCTCGGCGGCATACTGCTCAGCGTCCTTGACAGCCTTGTCGATGTCGTCCTTGCTCATGTTGGTGGAAGCGGTGATGGTGATGCTCTGCTCCTTGCCGGTGCCCAGGTCCTTAGCGCTTACGTGCACGATACCGTTGGCATCGATATCGAAGGTGACTTCGATCTGCGGCACGCCACGGGGAGCCGGAGCGATGCCGTCCAGATGGAAGGTGCCCAGGCTCTTGTTGTCGCGGGCAAACTCACGCTCACCCTGCAGGACGTTGACCTCAACGCTGGGCTGGTTATCCGCAGCGGTGGAGAAGATCTGGCTCTTCTTGGTGGGGATGGTGGTGTTGCGGTCGATGATCTTAGTGCAGACACCGCCCAGAGTCTCGATGCCCAGGCTCAGCGGGGTAACATCCAGCAGCAGCAGGCCCTTGACATCGCCCTGCAGAACGCCGCCCTGAATGGCAGCGCCGACAGCAACGCACTCATCGGGGTTGATGCCCTTGAACGGCTCGCAGCCCAGTTCTTTCTTGACGGCATCATAGACAGCGGGGATACGGGTGGAACCGCCGACCATCAGAACCTTGGCCAGATCGGAAGCCTTCAGACCGGCATCGGCCAGAGCCTTGCGGACAGGGGTCATGGTGCGCTCGACCAGATCAGCGGTCAGTTCGTTGAACTTGGCGCGGGTCAGGGTCATATCCAGATGCTTGGGGCCGTTGGCATCAGCCGTGATGAACGGCAGGTTGATGTTGGTGGTGGTAGCGCTGGACAGCTCGATCTTGGCCTTCTCGGCAGCTTCCTTCAGGCGCTGGGCAGCCATCTTGTCCTTGCGCAGGTCGATATTGTTCTCGCGCTGGAAGTCCTCAGCCATCCAGTTGATGATGCGCTCGTCGAAGTCATCGCCGCCCAGGTGGGTATCACCGTTGGTGGACAGAACTTCGGTAACGCCGTCGCCCATCTCGATGATGGAGACATCGAAGGTACCGCCGCCCAGGTCGTAGACCATGATCTTCTGGTCGGCTTCCTTATCGATGCCGTAGGCCAGAGAAGCAGCAGTAGGCTCGTTGATGATACGCTTGACGTTCAGGCCGGCAATGGTACCAGCGTTCTTGGTGGCTTGACGCTGGCTGTCATTGAAGTAAGCAGGAACGGTGATGACGGCCTCGGTAACAGGCTCGCCCAGGTAAGCTTCGGCGTCAGCCTTCAGCTTGCTCAGGATCATAGCGCTGATCTCTTCGGGGGTGTAGTCCTTGCCGCCGGCGTGGACCTTCTCGGCAGTGCCCATCTTACGCTTGATGGAGGAGATGGTGTTCTCAGGGTTGGTGATAGCCTGGCGCTTTGCAACCTGGCCAACCAGACGCTCACCGGTCTTGGTGAAGCCGACAACAGACGGGGTGGTGCGGGCGCCTTCAGCGTTCGCGATAACAACGGGCTCGCCGCCCTCCATAACAGCTACGCAGCTGTTGGTGGTGCCAAGGTCGATACCAATAATTTTACTCATACTATAAAACTCCCTTCAAATTTGCTTTGAATGTGGTGAATGTCTAAATTTATGTGAACGGGCCTTGCGGCCCAATCAGGCTTATTCTGCAACGACGACCGTTGCGTGGCGGATGATCTTATCGCCGATCTTGTAGCCTTTCTGGAAGACCTGCACGACGTCGCCGCTCTCCTGCCCTTCGGCGGGCGGGACCTGCTGCACGGCGTTCATGAAGTTGGGGTCAAAGGGCTTGTTCAGCGCTTCGATCTCGCTGATATTCAGGTTCTCCAGCGCTTTGGCGGCTTTGTCCAGCGTCATCATGACGCCTTTCTTGTAGTTCTCATCGGCGCACACGGCGTTGGCGGCCATGTCCAGCGTGTCCAGAATGCCCAAAATCTGGGTGACAGCGTGGGAAACGCCATCATTGAACTTCTGGTCAGCCTCGCGTTGGCTGCGCTTGCGGTAGTTATCGTACTCGGCAGCGGTGCGGAGCAACTGGTTCTTCAGCTCCTCGTTCTTCTTTTCGCTGGCTTCTAGTTTGGCTTCCAGCGCAGCCTTTTCGTGGTGGTGTTCGTGTTTGCTTTCGTGCTTCTCTTCATGCTTGCCCTCGGCCTTAGGTTCGGTCTCAGGGGTCACGGTCTTTTCCGCTTCGGATGCGGCCGCAGTTTCTTTTTTATTTTCTGCTTCGTGGCTCATTGCGGGTCCTCCTTACAAATTTGTTTATTGGCCCTGCCCGGCCATGCTCTGCCCTAACTTGGTGGCAAAGTAGTTCAGGATCGGCAGCAGGCGGTGGTATTCCATCCGCGTGGAACCGATCAGTGCGACCGACCCGGTCAACCCGCCGCCCGCTAAGTACCGCTTGCTTACGATGCAGGCACCCGGCATCGCGGGATCAAGGTCGCTGCCAAGCGTTGCGGTGATCTTGCCGCCCTCGGGGCGGATCAGCTCAGCGGCGGCCTCGTTGTCGGAGAAGATCTCCAGCAGCGTACCCAGGTTTTGGCGGACATCCGGCATCTTTGCCAGATACTGCGCGCCTTCCAGGCAGGCTTGCGGGCCGGTGGTTACCAGCGCACAGGCGGCCATCACAACGGGCGCCAGCCGCTCCCCTGCTGCCAGTACCATGCTGGTGGTCAGCATCGGGTTCAAGTCCTGCGGGGCCACAAAGGTCAGCCCGCGGTTGAGCAGCTGCGCCAGATTGGCGGCGTCGTCCCGGGTCAGGCCGGTGTCCACCCGCGCCACGCGGGTACGCACACCGCCTGCGCTGGTAACGGCCAGCACCGCGGCGGAGTAGCGGCCCACCTGCACGACCTCAAAGTGGGCGATGCAGAGATCCGGCGCCTGGGGCGTGGTGGCGGCGGCGGCGCAGCCGGTCAGATCAGCCAGGCTGCGGGCGGCTGCGGGCACCAGCTTTTCAGGCTCGGCATCCATGCAGGCGAAGAGGTCATCGATGTGCCGGCGGTCGTCATCGCTCAGCGTGGTGGCGGAAGGGGCATCGATCAGGTGATCGAGGTAGTAACGGTAACCCTGTGCGCTGGGCACCCGCCCGGCACTGGTGTGGGGCTGCTCCAGCAGGCCCAGCTTTGTCAGGGCGGCCATCTCATTGCGCAGGGTGGCACTGGACAGTGCCATGTCAAAGTAGTTTGCCAGCAGGCCGGAGCCGACAGGCTCGCCATCGTTGGCATACAGGGCAACAATAGCTTCCAGGATACGCTGCTTGCGGGCATCCATGGCCATGCTGCTCATCTCCTTTGCTGCGAAGTTTCGATTTTGTTTAGCACTCTTTATCTCTGAGTGCTAAATTTATTATATGCCAGTTTTACAAACTGTCAAGGGGTTTCGGCAAACTTTTTTCAAGTTTAACAGTTTCGTCACAAACCGCGCAGCTTCTTGACTTTTCCCGGCCCGGGCACTACACTGGATTTAACCGGGACGTCCTATATAAATAAGGAAAGCGTAAAAAAATCCGCCCTGTGCAGTGGGTACTGCCAGGGCGGGGGCGGCGTTATTCTTCCATCCACTTGGCCAAAAAGGCGGCCGCCGTGGCCACAGCGTGTACGGCTTCTTCCTCCGGCAGGGCGTCCCGCCCGGTGCCGGGCAGCAGCACGCCGCCCTCGATGTCGCCATGTGCTAAGATCGGTGCGGCGCATAAAATCGGCCGCTCGCTGCGTTCCAGCATCGGCAGGCGGCGGGTGCGGTCGGCGGGGGCTGTGTAGATGCTGCGCGCCGCCAGCAGTTGTTCCAGCTCCGGCGAGATGGCGCGGCCCAGCAGCTCTCCCCGGCCCGGCCCGGCAGCCGCTACGATCTGGTGGGTGTCGCACACCACCACCGGCCGCCCCAGGCTTTTGGCCAGCACCTCGGCATACACCTTGGAGAGCGACCCCAGCCCCGACAGCGGCGAATACTTTTTAAAAACGACCTCACCGTCCGCTGCCGTAAAGATCTCAAGGGAATCACCCTGGCGTATCCTCTGCGTCCGCCTGATCTCTTTTGGAATGACGATGCGGCCCAATTCATCGATGCGGCGCACAATTCCGGTTGCTTTCATAAAACGTCCCTCCGTTGCGGTTTTGTTGCGATTTGTGGTAGTATTTGCTAAAACCGCTGGATTATGCGGTATTGCCGAAAGGAGTTCTCCCCATGGATTTTTTGCAGACGACCCTGTGTTACCTGGAAAAAGACGGCTGCTATTTGATGCTGCACCGTGTAAAAAAGAAAAACGACGCCAACCACGATAAGTGGGTCGGCGTCGGCGGAAAGTTTGAACCGGGCGAGGATGCCCTTGCCTGCGTAATGCGGGAAGTGACCGAGGAGACCGGCCTGACGATGCAGGCCCCGGCCTACCGCGGCATAGTGGATTTTTATTGTCCCCCCTGGCCAGCCGAGCGGATGCACCTGTACACCTGCACCCAGTTTGCCGGCACCATGACCGATTGCAGCGAGGGCACGTTGGAATGGGTGCCCAAGCAGGCCGTACAGGCTCTTCCCATCTGGCAGGGCGATAAGATTTTCTTCGACCTGCTGGCGAAGGATGCTCCGTTTTTCCATCTGGAGCTGCATTATGAAGGGGATACGCTGGTAAAGGCCGTGCTGGATGGGAAGGAATTGGCATTACGGTAAATCAGTTATGACCTCAGAACCAATTTTGATTACAAGAGTATCACCAATAAAAGCACAACAACCGTCAGATGGGAAGGTAGGCATCTTTTCAAGCAAAAGAAATACCTCCAAAAACGTGCGATACATAATCCTATGACTTTAGCAATAGCACAAAAGGAACCGTGCCGTCAACTGTAGCAAACAAAAAAGCCGCTGCAGTGAGCAATGACCTGCCGCAATGGCTAATAGATATATGATTACTCCATCCCCTCCAAAAACTTCTTGATCTCCCGCACATAGTCCCCGGCTTTCAGCACGGCGCCCAAATGCCCGCCGGAGACGTAGACGATCTGCGGGTCCTGCATCAGTTTGATGAGGTCCTGCTGCATCTGGTCGGAGAAGAAATCCTGATTAGGAAAAATCAGAAAAATGCGGCCTTTCAGCGCTCTAAAATCCGCCTCGGTCATGGGAGTCTGGTTCATCAGGTCTGCCAGCAGGCCGGTGATGTGTACGTCCTTTACCTGCTGGAAGTCCTTGAAGATCGTCTCAAACATATCACGCGCGTAGGCGGCTTCCTCGGCGCTTTCATTGCGGAGATGGCTCATGCCCGATTGGATCAGGCGCGGCTTCAGCCTTTCGTAGTTGCAGTGGGCCATGTACCATAGCGCGAGGGGTACAAAGAAATACTTCTTCTTCAGCGTTTTCAGCGTAGCTGCGTTCATGCCGCCGGTGGAGACCAGTACCAGCCCGCCGACCTCGTTCGGGTACTTCTGGGTGTAGATCTGCGCCACCATGCCGCCGTTACTGGCACCAATGAAAATGGGGCTGGCGATACCCAGTTTAGCAAAAGAGGCGTGCATGCCCACCACCAGCGCCTGGTTGGTGCGCAGCTCCCGCGGGTAGTCAAACAACATCACATATCCCTCCCCTTAGGTGGGCAAATCGTGAATTAGTGCAAACTAACTGCATTGCCCCTATTATACGTCACCTCCCCCGTCGTTTCAACAACAAAACAACACAAACGGGCCGCCGCACAGGGAAAAATCCCCGCGCAGCGGCCCGTTTATTATAATAAGGTTACGCCATGGCGTTGCGCACGGCGGTGTAGTCGTCCATGGTAGCGCCCTCGGCGTACAGCGAGTACTGCATGTCGCCGTCAAACCAGCGGGACCAGAGGCCGCCGTTTTCGGTGGTGATGGCGGTCACATCGCCCTCGCGGCCGTTGCCTAAGGTCGTGCCATTCTCCCACACGCCGGAAATATCGCCGGTATCCTTGGCGGCGCGCAGCGTGTAGGTGCCGCCGTTGTAGGTGAAGGTATACTGGCCGATAGGGTTCTTCTCTTCGTCGTCGATGGTCACCCAGGCTTCGTCGGTCAGCTCCAGGTCGGCGGGGCGCTTCATGGCCGAGCCGATGGCCTCGTTCACCTCGTCCAGGCTGGCGCGGTCGGTGATGGGGCTGGGGATCTGGGTGTTGTCCGCGGCATCCTCGGCGGTCTCGGTCACGGTAGAAGTGCTGGTGCTCTCGGGGGTAGTCGTGGAGGAGTCGGCCGTTTTGCTGCTGCAGGCGGTTAGGACAATGCTCATCGCAGCGGTGCAGACAGCGGCAGCGAGAAAAGCGGAAATAATACGTTTCATAGTTGTGTTCTCCCTACTGATGATAAAAATTCCCTCATACTCTGCATTGTGTGCAGGAGTTTGCGGTTTATGTATTCGATAGGGCCCTTACACACCTATAAACCGAAAAATTCCGCCCGGCGTTACACCGAGCGGAAAACTTTTTTATAAAATTTTTAGCGGGCCAGCCAGCCGCCGTCCACGGCCAGGGTGTAGCCGTTCACGTAAGCGGCGGCGTCCGACGCCAGGAAGATGGCCGCGCCGCCCACATCGGCAGGGGTGCCCCAGCGGCCTGCCGGGATGCGGGCTAGGATCTCCTCGCTGCGATCTTCATCCTGGCGCAGCTGGTTGGTGTTGTTGGTGGCCATGTAGCCCGGTGCGATGGCGTTAACGTTGATGCCGTACTTGGCCCACTCGTTGGCCAGGGCCTTGGTCATGCCCATGACGGCGCTTTTGCTGCTGGTGTAGGCGGGTACGCGGATGCCGCCCTGAAAGCTGAGCATCGAGGCAATGTTGATGATCTTGCCGCCCTTTTTGTCGGCGACCCACTGCTTGGCCACGGCCTGGGAGAGGAAGAACACCATCTTCTCGTTCAGGAAATCCACGGCGTCCCAGTTCTCGGGAGTGACGTCGATGGCGTCGCACCGCTTGATGATACCGGCGTTGTTGACCAGAATGTCGATGCGGTCAGCGTGGGCGTGGACCTGCTCCAGGATAGATTCGATGGCGGCAAAGTCCGAAAGGTCGGCGCGGACCTCGGTAAACTGGCCGCCCTCAGCGGCGATCTTGGCGGCGGTCTCGTCGCAGCTGCGGCGGGCTACGCCGAAAACGTGGGCACCGGCAGCTGCCAGCGCCACGCAGATGCCCTGGCCCAGGCCGGTGTTGGCGCCCGTGACCACAGCGTTTTTACCGTTCAGCGAAAAGAGATTCATAATATCATTCATTGCGTTTTCCTCCTGTAGTGCTTGACCTTTGTACTGTCAACATGGTACTATTATAAAAAGATAAAGTACGAAATACAAACAAAACAGGGCAATAAACTATCAAAAATGTACCAAACACAAAATTTGAACAGGCGGGGGAAAATGGAACAGATCAAAGCGAACGAAACGCTGGTAGACAGTTCTCTGCGGGAGACTAAGATGCACGGCACCGTGGATTTCCCGGTGGGCGTGTATCTGGACGACTTCTCGGACTTCAAAAACGGTTACATCTGCTGGCACTGGCACGAGGAAATTCAGATCTCCTGGATCATCGAGGGCGAGTTCCTCTGCCAGATGGAGGGGCGCACGGTGCATCTGCACCCCGGCGAATTGATATTCGTCAACCGGGGTGTGCTGCACCAGATCTACCCGGTGCAAAAGGGGTACGGCAAGCTGTACGCCTTTATATGGGACCCGGAGTTCCTCAGCGGCAGTGCGGACAGTGCGGTGTATCAGGAGGCCTTTGAGGCGATGCTGAAAAGCGGCCCCCGCTGCCTTACCCTGGCCGAGACCGCGCAGGCTCCCGGCGGGCAGGCCGTGGGCGAAGCACTGCGGGCCATTGTGGCGCTGTACACGCAGCACCCGGCACTGTATCATTTGCAGATAAAAATTTTGCTTAGCCAGATCTGGCTGCTGCTCTGCCGCCAGGAAGGCGAAGCGCCCGAACCGATGACCCCGGAGCGGGAACGGGACGAGGAGCGCTTGAAGCGCGCCATGAACTACATGCACGCCCACTACGGCGAGCATTTCAGCCTGGAAGAGCTGGCCCGGCAGGCCTTGACCAGCCGCAGCGAGTTATGCCGGTGTTTCCGCCGGATGCTGGGGATGCCGCCCAAGGAGTTTTTGATGCAGTACCGCATCCAGCAGGCGGAAATTTTGCTGAAGAATTCGGCGTACAGCATCGCCGAGGTGGCGGAGTTTACGGGCTTTAGCAGCCCCAGCCATTTTGGAAGCTGCTTTTTGCGGTATGTGGGGTGTACACCGAGGGAATATAGGAAATCGCTGTAAGCAGCGGCTTTCGGTGTTCCGCCACCATGCGGTGGACACCTCGATATTAAGTTGCAACTTACCAAGGCTTTCCTTTTTTGTGACCAAAAAAGGAAACGAAAAAGTTCCGCTGTTGCGAGGCAGCGCGCTTGGCGGCCAAAACGATGGCCGCCATCCAGCAAAGCTGGCCCGCTCTCCTTATTGACCCCTTCAGGGCCTAAATTCCTCTATAAATCTGCCAATTACCCCCGCATAAACCCGCAGCACCCAAACTCTGCAAAATCCAGAAAGCCCAGTGATTTATAAAACGCCACAGTTTTAGGCGTATTATCCGTCACCAATTGGATCTGCCGGATATTCTTATATCGTTCCAGCACCGCCTTAAGCAGCGCAGTGCCGATGCCCTGTCTTTGTCTTGCCGGGTACACCAGAATATCCTGCACAAGCACTATGGTGGTACCATCGCCCACCACCCGCACAATGCCGAGCAGTTCCCCGTTTTCATATGCCGCCAAAACAAGCAGAGAATTTTTGTACCCGCACTCCAATGCAGGCATATCTTCCGTATACGCGGTCCAGCCAACTTGCGTATACAGCTGCAAAATTTCATCGGCCTTGAATTTAGTATATTCTTTTATTTCCATGTTTCTCTCCATGATTCCTAAATTATATTCCCAGTATACCATAACCCCCTATACAACGCAAAAAATCTCCCTGGCTGCATCATCTCAAACACAGCCAGGGAGATTGCAATTTTACAAAATCTTACAGCTCGCAGGGGGTAAAGCCGTTCTTGCCCAGCACCTGCACCTTGGTGTAGCCAAGCTCTTTCAGGTGGGCGGCGGCTTCCTCGAAACCGTAGGTCAGGGCCTTGGTGTCGTGGGCGTCGGCGGTGATGACCACGTTGCCGGAGAGCACCAGCCACTCCTTCAAGATAGCGTCCGAGGGGAAATAATCCTTGCGGAAGCCGCGGTAGGCGGCGGAGGTGTTTACTTCCAGCACGCAGCGGCTGCGGGCTGCGGCCATCAGAGCCGAGGTAGCCGCTGCGGTGTAGCGCGGGTCGTTCTCGTCAAAGAACTTGTTGCCGTCATTGATCTTTTTGATCAGGTCAAAGTGGCCCAGGATGGTGGGCTTCTTCTCGGCAACCTTGGCTACGTTGGCAAAGTAGGCCTCGGCCACAGCCAGACCGTCGCCGTCAAAATCGTCGTCGATGCAGGCGCGCAGGTCTTCCTCGCGCCAATCGATCTCGTAATATTTGCCGGTTTTGGGGCCCTTGACATAGTGGGCACTGCCGATGAAGTAATCGTAAGCATAGGGGTCGTCGTCACTGAAAAGATCCCATTCCAGCCCGCACAGGATGTCCATTTTGCCGGCATAGCGCTCTTTCAGCTTGGCGATCGTTGCCTTGTACAGCGACGTGCGGCTCTGGGTCATGCAATACTCCAAGTCGCAGGGGGTGTGGCTGTGGCCGCTGAAACCCAGCGTCTGCAGGCCAGCCTTCCATGCGGTTACTGCCATTTCCTCCAGCGTATTTTTGCCGTCGCACAGTTTTGAATGAACGTGAACGGAACTTTTCATGTACTCCCCGGCCATATTACTGCATCCTTTCCTGCTTAACCTTATGGTCGATGACATGCCGCTTTTCCAGCTCTTTGGTAATATCCTCGACCGAAATGCCCAGTTCGATCATCAGCACCATGACGTGGTACGCCAGGTCGCTGATCTCGTAAATCGTCTCTTCTTTATCGCGTTTTGCGCCGGCGATGATGACCTCGGTGGATTCCTCGCCGACCTTTTTCAGGATCTTTTCCAGACCCTTATCAAACAGATAGGTGGTGTAGCTGCCCTCTTTCGGGTCGGTCTTGCGGCCCTCGATGAGCTCGTACAGCCCCTGCCAGGTGAACTGCTTCAGCTCGTCCGACACATACACCGGGTTGAAGAAGCAGCTCTCGGCCCCCGTGTGGCAGGCGGGGCCGTTTTTGATAACGTCGATGACCAGTGCGTCCTTGTCGCAATCGGCAGTGATGGATACCACACGCTGCACATTGCCGGAAGTCTCGCCCTTACGCCAAATTTCCTGGCGGCTGCGGGACCAGAACACGGTGCGACCCTCGGCAATCGTCAGGGCCAGGGTCTCGGCGTTCATGTAAGCGAGGGTCAGTACCTCTTTGGTGTAGTGATCCTGCACGATGGCGGGGATTAGACCGTTCGCATCAAATTTCAGCGTCTTAGTGTTTTCCGTAATTTCCATAGCGAAATACTCCTAACAATAAGATAGTTTTATTGTACTATTTTCTGTGCATTTTGGCAAGTGGTTTTCGCGGTCATACCCGCATTTCGATACCATTGCTTCGCAGGTACTGTTTCAGCGCGCCGATCTCCACCTGCTTGGTGTGGAAGATGGACGCCGCCAGCCCGGCATCTACGGCGGGGTGATTGCGGAACAGCTCCACAAAGTCGTCCATCTTACCTGCGCCGCCCGAGGCAATGATGGGCACCGCGCACCGCGCGGCCACGGCGTCCAGCAGCTCAAAATCGAAGCCGTTCTTCACACCGTCGGTATCGATGGAGTTGACCACCAGCTCACCTGCACCGTTTTTGACGCCCTGCTCCAGCCAATCCAGCGCATCGATGCCGGTGTTCTCGCGCCCGCCTTTGGCGAACAGCATAAATTTGCCGTCCACACGTTTAATATCGGCGGAAAGCACCACGCACTGGTTGCCGTATTTCTGCGCTGCCGCCGGGATGATGCCCGGGTTGCGGATGGCGCCGGAGTTTACGCTGACCTTGTCGGCACCGCATTTCAGCACGCGGTCGAAGTCGTCCAGCGTGTTGATGCCGCCGCCCACCGTCAGCGGGATAAAGATCTGGCTGGCAACTTCCCGCAAAATATCGGTGAACAGGCCGCGGCCCTCAACGCTGGCGGTGATGTCGTAAAACACCAGCTCGTCTGCGCCGGATGCGTTATAGTAGCGCGCCATTTCGACAGGGGCGGCCATGTCCTGCAGGCCCTCAAAATTCACGCCCTTGACAACACGGCCGTTTTTGACGTCGAGACACGGAATAATTCGCTTTGTTATCATACAACTTCCCTCCCCTGCCGATTTAGTCCTGGTACAGGCGCACGGCCTGCGCCAGGTCGATGGCCCCGGTGTAGATGGATTTGCCTAAAATGGCGGCGTGGCAGTGCATTTTTTGCAGCTCGGCCAGTTCGTCCAGCGCCGCAATGCCGCCGGAAGCGGTAATTTCCAGCCCGGGGATGGTCAGCAGTTCGCGGTACAGGTCCATGTTGGTGCCCTGCATCGTGCCGTCCCGGGAAATATCAGTGGCGATGATAGCCTTGACGCCCACCCCGGCGCAGCGGCGGCAGAACGCCACGCCCGGTTCGGGGGTGACTTCCTTCCAGCCATTCACGGCTACCAGGCCGTTTTTCATGTCGACGCCCACGGCAATCTGTGCGCCGTACTTCTGCGCCATCTCGGCGGTAAAGGCAAAGTTTTTCACGGCGATGGTGCCCAGGATGCAGCGGTCCACGCCTAAATCCAGGTAGCGCTTGATGCGCTCCTCGTCCCGGATGCCGCCGCCGACCTCGATCTTTAAGCCGCTCTGTTTGGCAATGGCGGCGATGGTCTGCAGGTTGGCGGTGGTGTCGTCCTTGGCACCGTCCAGGTCAACAACGTGCAGGTACTTGGCTCCGGCGGTTACAAAGGCTTTGGCCTGGGCCACGGGGTCGGCGTTGTAGACGGTCATCTGGTCGTAGTCGCCCTGGTAGAGCCGCACGGCCTGGCCGCCCCGCAGGTCAATGGCAGGATATAATTTCATAGTGTCCCTCCGTTCAGCTTACAGTTCGGCAAAGGCTTTCAGCAGCCGAAGGCCGGTATCGCCGGATTTCTCCGGGTGGAACTGGGTGCCGTAGACATTGCCGCTGCGCACCGCGCCGGTGACAGGGATGCTGTACTCGCTGGTGGCAAGGGTCGAAGCAGCGCAGTTTTTGGCGTAGTAGCTGTGCACGTAGTAGACGTACTCGCCGTTTTTCATGTACTTGAACAGCGGGTCGTTCTCGCGTCCGGGCACGATGTCCAGCGCGTTCCAGCCGATGTGCGGCACTTTTAAGCTGGCATCGGTCAGGTCGTCCGCCAGCGGGCAGACCTCGCCGGGGATGAGGCCCAGGCCGGCGTGTTCGCCGTACTCGAAGCTTTTGTCAAACAGCAGCTGCATGCCTAAGCAGATGCCCAGCAGCGGCTTGGTCTCAACTTCCTTTTTTAGTACGGGCACCAGGCCGGTAGCCTCCAGCTTGGCCATGGCGTCGCCGAAGGCACCCACGCCGGGCAGCAGGATATGGCTGGCGGCATGCAGGTCGGCGGCTTCATGGGTCACCCGCACCTCAGCCCCCAGGCTCCGCACGCTGGACGACAAGCTGAACAGGTTCCCCACGCCGTAATCAACAATAGCAATCATATAGTTCCCTCCCCTATGGTAAAGCTAAAATTGCAGCGATTTCCGTAAACAGCAATTGGTCGGTATCATATTGATAAATTCGCCCGTCAGCATCGGCATAGCGGATAAAAGTGCCAGTAGGGTTGGCCGCATTTTTTTCAGAAATATCTACCTGCCACATGGTCAGCGAAGCGCCATCGCCAAAAACGAGTTGGCATTCGTCGCCATCGGGGACGTCCTTTTGCACCTTCCCCGCCCCGGCCGTCGTGATGCGGCGGCACAGGCGGCTGGCCTGGTCCGTGGTGATGGGCACATCCTTGTCCTGCCAGGTCATGCGCAGGGACATTTTGTTGGATGCGGCCAAACTGGCGGAAAAATCATTGATAAAACGTCGATACCGCAATTGATACCGTGCCGCATACACCAACATGCCGACGCAGGTTGCTGCCACCAGAAAACCAAAGGCCGCCAGAACGGCCGCACCCGGCGTAATGTGCTGCCGCCGGGCCGGTTGGCGCTGGATGCGGTCATACATGTCCATATCAGGCACCTAAAATCTCATCCAACGCCGCAAAGAAGCGCTGCATTTCGGTGTCGGTGCCGATGGTGATGCGCAGATAGTTGGAAATGCGCGGCGCGTTGAAATGGCGGATGAGGATGCCCTGCGCCCGCAATTTCTCAAAAATTTCCTTGCAGGGCATGCGGTCGGTGGTGGCAAACAGGAAATTGGCGGCCGAGTCAAACACGGTAAAACCGCGCTGGCGCAGGCCTTCGGTGGCGGCGGTGCGGGTGGCCAGCAGCTTGGCGGTCACCTCGTGGAAGTAGGCCTCGTCCCGGATGGCGGCCGTACCCGCGGCCTGGGTCATCGAGTTGACGTTGTAGGGACTGTAGCTGAACTTGACGCGGTTCATGTCGGTGATCAGCCCCGGCCGGGCGATGCAGTAGCCCAGCCGCGCGCCCGCCAGGTTGTGGGTCTTGGAGAAAGTGTGCGTGATAACGAGGTTCTCGTACTTTTCCAGCAGCGGCAGGCAGCTGGACCCGGCAGGGGCAAACTCTACATAGGTCTCGTCCACCACCACAATGTTGTCGGGATTGGTACGCAGCACTTCCTCAATGGCGGCCACAGGGGCCAGCAGGCTGGTGGGGGCGTTGGGGTTGGCAATCACAATCGTCTCGTGCAGGCCGCAGTACTTTTTCAAGTCGATGGTCAGGTCGTCCTCCAGCGGGATGACATGCTGCGGAATATGCAGCAGATCGCACAAAACCGGGTAAAAACTGTAGGTTACATCGGCAAAGGCCAGCGGCGTGTTTTCATCGCAGAACGCCCGCAGGGCCAGCAGCAGGTTCTCGTCGCTGCCGTTGCCGCACAAAATATTCTCCGGCTGCACGCCCCAGTGGGCAGCGATGGCCTCGTTCAGTGCGCGGTTGGACAGGTCCGAGTACAGCCGCAGCCCCGGCACCGCCGCCGCCACCGCCGCCGCCACACCGGGCGCGGGCGGGTATGGGTTTTCGTTGGCGTTGAGCTTGACAAGGTTGTCAATTTTCAGCTGCTCGCCGGGCACATACGGCTCCAGCGCAGCCAGCGTTTTGGTAAAATAGCGGCTCATGGGCTCACTCCCCCTTTTGCTCATCCTCAAACCGGATGGTCACGCTCTTGGCGTGGGCGTGCAGGCCCTCGTGCTCGGCAAAGTTGGCGATGCGGGCCTGGACCTCGCCCAGGGCTTCGCGGGTGTAGTAGATGAAGCTGGACTTCTTGACGAAATCATCCACGCCCAGGGGGCTGCTGAACCGCGCGGTGCCGCTGGTGGGCAGGGTATGGTTGGGGCCAGCAAAGTAATCGCCCAGGGCCTCGGGCACGTTCTTGCCCAGGAAAATGCTGCCCGCGTTCTGGATGTCGTTCAAAACGGCAAACGGGTCGTCCACGCAGACCTCCAGATGCTCCGGCGCAATAATGTTCACGGCGTCGATGGCCTTCTTCATGTCATCGGTGACGATGATCTTACCGTTGGTGTCCACGCTGGTGCGGGCAATGGCGGCGCGGGGCAGCTGCGGAATTTGCACTTCCAGCTCGGCCTGTACGGCCTTGGCCAGGTCCCAGCTGTCGGTGACCAGCACCGGCGTGGCCAGTTTGTCGTGCTCGGCCTGGCTCAACAGGTCGGCGGCGACCCAGGCGGGGCTGCAGGTGCCGTCGGCCAGAACCAGGATTTCCGACGGGCCGGCAATCATATCGATGCCGACTTTACCAAAAACCTTGCGCTTGGCGGTGGCCACGTAAATGTTGCCGGGGCCGACGATTTTATCCACAGCGGGCACGCTCTCGGTGCCGTAGGCCAGGGCGGCCACGGCCTGGGCACCACCGGTCTTAAAGATGCAATCGATGCCGGCAATCACCGCCGCCGCCAGGATACCGGCGTTGACCTTGCCGTCCTTGCCGGCGGGGGTGGTCATGACGATCTGCTGCACGCCCGCGACCTTAGCGGGGATGACGTCCATCAGCACGGTAGAGGGGTAGGCTGCCGTGCCGCCGGGCACGTAAACGCCCGCGCGCTGGATGGGGGTGTACTTCTGGCCCAGCACCATGCCGGGGCGGTCGTTCAGTACAAAGTTCTTGTGCAGCTGCTGCTCGTGGAAGTGGCGGATGTTGGAAGCGGCTATTTTCAGTGTGGTAATAAATTCCGGGTCGCTGGCTTCCAGTTCGGAAAAGGCCTCGTCGATTTCGGCCTGGGTGACCTGTACGCTGGTTAGCTGGGCGTGGTCAAACTTGGCGGCGTAATCCAGCAGGGCGGCATCGCCGCGGGCGCGCACATCGGCAATGATGGCGTCTACGGTGGCCTCCACGTCGGCTTCGGCGCGGATGTCACGGTTCAAAATTTCTTCGGGCTTTACTTCATCAAAATCATACAGGCGGATCATTGTGCAAGGGCCTCCTTCATTTTGGTAAGCAGCTCAGTAAGCTGGGCGTATTTGAACTTGTAGCTGGCTTTGTTGGCAATAAACCGGGCCGAGATGGGCATAAATTCTTCAATCACGGTCAGGTCGTTTTCCTTTAAGGTGGTGCCCGTCTCGACAATATCGACGATGACGTCGGAGAGCCCTAAAATCGGCGCAAGCTCGATGGAGCCGTTGAGCTTGACAATGTCGATATCGCGGCCCCGGCGCTCGTAGTGGTCGCGGGCAATGTTGACGAACTTGGTCGCCACTCGCAGGGCGCGGCTTTCGTCGTCCACAAAATTCCTGGGGCCGGCCACGCACATGCGGCACTTGCCCATGCCGGTGTCCAGCAGCTCGTAGACGTCCGCGCCGGACTCGGTCAAAATATCCTTGCCCACGATGCCGATGTCGGCCGCGCCATGTTCGACGTAGATGGCTACGTCGCTGGGTTTGACCAGGAAGTACCGCACCCCGGCTTCGGGGTTCTCCACCACCAGTTTGCGGGTGTCGTTGTAGTCCTCGTTGGCGCTGTAACCTGCCCCGGCCAGCAGAGCGTAGGCTTTGTCGCCCAGGCGCCCCTTGGGCAGGGCAATGTTCAGCCAGGTCTTTTCCCCGCCCTGCTGCTGTACTGGCGGCAGCGGTGCGGCCAGACGTTCCAGCTCGTCTAAGTACATCGCAAAGCCGATGGCCTTAGCGCCGGGGGTAAAGCGCTGCATCAGGTAGTCGTACTGGCCGCCTTTGAGCACCGCGCGGGGGATGCCCGCCGCGTAGCCGGTAAAAACGATGCCGTTGTAATACTCGGCTTCATCGGCCATGCTCAGGTCCAGCTGCAGGCCGCGGCCGGCTTCGCCCAGGGCGTTTTGCAGGGCCAGCAGTTCGGCCAGTGCGGCTTTCTGCGAGGGGCTGATGGCGGCTGCCTTGGCGGCGGTAAGGGTGGCCCCGAACGGCCCGTGCAGGGTAAGCAAACCGCAAAGGGCATCGGCTCCGGCTTCATCAGCACCGGCCTGCAACGCAGCCTTGCGCAGCTCGTGTTCGTTTTTGGCGCACAGCAGTTCCACCAGCCGGGCGTGGGTCGTGGCAGGCACATCCAGCACATCCAGCAGGCCGGTCACAAAGCCCATGTGGCTGACTTCCAGTACGGTGGGAACATCCAGCGCGGCCAGGCTGGCCAGTGCCAGGCGCAGCACCTCAGCCTGGGCGGCTTCGTCCACCTCGCCCATGCACTCCAGGCCCATCTGGTGGATGGTCTGGAAGGTGTGGCTCTCGCGGCTGGCACGGCAGACTTCCTCATTATAATAAAAGCGTTTGCACTCGCCGGGGGCGGGCTGGGCCGTCTTGGCGATGGACAGCGTCACGTCCGGCTTAATGGCCCGCAGTTTGCCGTCCAGGTCGGTAAAGGTGATGACCTGCGGGTCCGGCAGAAAGCGCTGGTACTCCTGATACAGGGCGTACTCCTCAAACCGGGAGGCGCGGTATTTGCGATAGCCGCCCTGCTCGTACAGGGCACGCAGGCGGAAGGTGGCCTGCTCGGCGGGGGTGAAATTTTGTAAAGTCAGCTCCATAATACGTCTCCTACCTCTCTTTTCCATAACAACATTATACTTTAGCACAGTAAAGATGTAAAGCGCTAAACAAGAAATCTGTACAAATTTGGGTGCGGCTGCTTGGCGAAAACGGCAATAAAATAGCAAAAAGGCGCACCTTTGCAACCAAAGATGCGCCTTACGGTTTCTTATCAGCCCTTGCAGCCCTGTTCGTCCCAATCACCAAAATCAGCCGGGTCGGCAATCTTGGTAACGTCCAGCTTGCCGTCCTCGGTCTTGGGGACTTCCACGGCACCCAGCTCAACGGGGTTGGCGTTGGGGGTGTCATCTCCAGCGGGGGCCTGCACAGGGGCGGCCTCCGCTTCGGGAGCTTCTTCTACGGGAGCGGCAGCGGTTTCTTCAGGTGCAGCGGGGGCTTCTTCGGCCTCGGCAGACGCATCGTCAGCGGGCTCGGCGGTCTCGGCAGTGCCATCCTCGGCGTCTGCTTCATCCTCCGGGCCCCAAATATGCTCGTACTCCTCGGTATGCTCGTTACGGTTCAAAAAGTAAGCCGCGGCGCCCACAGCGGCAGCGCCAATCGTCAGTCCAACCAGCTTTTTCAGTAAAGACATCGTATGATCCTCTCAATCGCCTTACGGCACGGCATTTTCCGGGAAAACATCTGTGTTTCAACGGAATACGTACATCATAGCGCAAACACCGCCATTTTGCAAGGGGCTATTTTTAAAATTTGTGCAAAAAGTTTGCCTTTAGTTTTGCCCATGCTCCTGCAGCCGCGTTACCGTATAGGGGTGCCCGTTTACCTGTAATGTATCCATGCTGCACCTCCGTTACAACTGCTGCATCCAGCTGCGCTTTTTGAACAGCCGCAGCGAGAGCGCCAGGCGGACACATTCTTCCAGCGAGAGCAAAAAGTACACCGGCGCGACGGGCAGTTTCAGCACAAAGGCCGCCAGGAACCCCAGCGGCACACCGAAGCCCCAGGTACCAATGAGGTCGATGGCCAGGGTGTAGTTGGTCTTGCCGCCGCTTTTTAAAATGCCGCCGCCCAGGATCATGTTCTGCACCTTGACCGGCGAGATGACGGCGAACACTACCAGCAATAAGTAGGCCGTGGCTCGCACCTCCGGCTCGACACGGTAAATCGTGGTGTACAGCCGCCCGAACACCAACAGCAGCGCCGACAACACCAGCGAGGCCGCCAGCCCGCAGCGCATCAACCGCTGGGCGTCGCGGTAGGCGCGGTCGTACTCCTGCGTGCCCAGCGACTTGCCAATAAGGATGGCCGCCGCCTTGGACAGGCCCGACAGTGCGCCCACCATCAGGCATTGGATGGGCGTGGTCATCGTCATAGCGGCGCAGGCCTGAGTGCCGATGTTGCCGTAGATGGCGGAGTAGACGTTCTCGCCCAGGCTCCACAAAAATTCACTGGCCAGCAGTGGCAGAAGAATTTTGGCGTAGGTAAGCAGTTCCGGCCGGGTGAAGCCCAGCGTGAACCGCAGCCGCCACTGCTTTTTCCGCAGCCGCACGGCCAAAAACAGGTAGACAAGTAAGCAGGAAACCACCTGCGCAGCCACGCTGGCTACTGCCGCGCCCTGCACCCCCAGTGCGGGCAGCCCGCCGTGGCCGAAGATAAGCAGGTAGTTCAGCCCCGTGTTGATGCACAGCGAGGTCATGCTGGCAATGAGCGGGAAGACGGCGGCCTCCATGCAGCAGAGCAGCGTCTCCGCCATGCCGGACAGCGCCGCCGGGAAGAACGACCAGGCGTAAGTCTGCAAATACGTCTGCCCCAGCGCGCGGGTGGCATCGTCCTGGGTGTAGAGGCTCAGAATCGGCTCGGCAAACCGGGTGGAGACCAGCGTAAACACCGCTGCAATGGCCAGCGACACCAGCAGGTTGACGCTGTAGCTGCGGGCCGCGTTTTTACGGCTGCCCTGCCCCAGATATTGGGAAATGAGGATGGCCCCCGCTGCTGTGACGGCGCTGAGCACCACATTATGAATAGATGCAAACTTGCCGCCCAGCCCGATGCCCGAAATGCTGGCGCTGCCCAACTGGCCGATCATGACCTGGTCAATGATGCTGAAGGAGGCCCGCAGCATGCTTTGCAGCGTGACCGGCAAAGCAATGTGCATCAGGCTGCGGGCAAAGGCGCGGTCGCCAAAAAAGCCGGTAATCCCGCCCCCGGAAACAGAAGAAGAACGAAAACCCATACAGACACCTCTTACAAATTACTACGCTGTCATTATACTATGATTTTCCTTGCGTTTCATCCATAAAAGTCTTATACTTATAACAGAATCCTATGCTTTTGCAAACGAGGTGCCGCCTATGTCCTATCTGCCCCCAAACCCTGCCATTCTGCCCGATGGGCAGGAGGTAAAAGTCCACGGCAGCGAAGCCTTCCCTTTTGCCGTCTACTGCGGTATCATCCCCACGTTTATCCCGGCCTATCCCCTGCACTACCACGAGGAAATGGAGCTGATTTACTGCGAAACCGGCAGCGGCAGCATCACCATTGACCGGGCGACGGTTACCCTGCACCCCGGCGATGTGGCAGTGATTTTACCCGGGCAGATCCACGCCATCGCGGCGGCGGGGACCGGGACGTTCCGCTATTACAACATCTTGTTCCGCTTCTCGCTGCTGGAGCCGCCGGACAGCGAGACCTACCGCCGCTTTTTGGCCCCGCTGGCGGACGGCCGCATGGAAGTGCCTGCCCATATACAAAAAGACAGCTCCCTGGGCAGGGAGCTGCCTGTAAACGTAAAAATGCTGATTGAAAACCGCAAAGAAAACACGGCACTGCGCATAAAAGCCTGCCTGTACGGCGTGATGGATGCGCTGTGCAAAGCTGCCACGCCCGCCCGGCACCCGGCCGGAGCCGAGCACCGGGACACCCGCCTTCTGCGCCAGACCGTGCAGTACGTGGACCGTCACTATGCGGAGAAAATCACGGTGGCAGCCATCAGCGCCCAGTGCGGCTACAGCAGCAGCCACTTTATGAAGCGGTTCCACGACCTGACCGGCACCAGCTTTGCGCAGTACCTCATCCACTTTCGGCTGGAAAAGGCCGCTGCCCTGCTGCGGGGCAGCCGGTACACCGTGCTGGAGATCGCCGCACGGTGCGGGTTCAGCAATGCATCCTACTTTACGCGTGCGTTCACCCGGCAGTATGGGGTGTCCCCCACCGCTTATCGGCAGGGCGGCGATAGAACAGACGATTAGCCAATCTTTTCTACCTTGATAACCGTAACGGCGATGGGCGTATCGTCCAGCGCGTGGACGGCGGTGCGCCAGTAGTAGAGCGGCTCGCCGGTGGAAAACTCAAATACCATCTCATCCGGGGCAATGCCGGTAAAGTTGACCTCCATCTTGTAGGTCTCCTGGTTGATAAGCCCGTGACGGGCATAGATATAACTGTGGTCGAACCCACTGCCCGTCAGGGTGACGCGGTAGCTGCCGGGGAAGAGCATCCAGGCTTCGGTCAGCAGTTCGCCGCCCTCGTTCAGGGTCACGGTGTCGGCGTCCGCCGTGCCGTTGATGACGCTGGATTTTTGCAGCGCCATCGTGTGGGCGGGGATGTCAACAGCAGGCTCCTCGGTCAGGCCATGGATCGGCTCCACGCTGCCCAGCAGGATGCCGTCCAGCCGGTAATAGTGCAGCGCGTAGTCGCTGCGGGCCAGCTCGTCCTCATCGATAAAGGCGTAGAGCGTGTCCGGCGCGAGGGTGTTCATCTCCCCTGCCAGCGTCACCGCCGCCAGGTTGCCGTCCATGTGGCCCATGTAGAAGCTGTTGGAGGTCCAGCCGTGGTCGGCGGCAAAGGCAACGAGGTCCCAGAAGTCGTCGTGTTCAAAGTCGAAGCTGGCAAAGGCCAGGCGGCTGAACTGCCCGCTGGCAGCCAGCTGCTCCCAGGCCGGGTCGGTCAGTTGGGTGGTGTCCTCGTAATAAGCGGCATTGTGGTAGGTGGTGTAACGCTTGGTAAGCTCGGTACGCAGGCCAAAGCCCTGGGCGGCGGCGCAGACAGCCAGCAGCACAGCGGCCGCGGTACCGTTCCAGAACCGCAGCACCAGCCCGCAGGCCGCCACGGCCAGCAGCATGCCGGCCAGCCAGGCCAGACGGGCGCAGCTGGAGAACATGGCCCAGAAATCCATCAGCACCTGCGGGATGGGCACGGTAAACAGCGTGCGGCCCCCGAAGGTGACGGTGTTGCCCATCGAGGCGACGGCGTCCAGCACCAGCAGCACAACAGCGGCAACCACAATATGGGTATGGCGGCGGAAGAACTCTGCCGCTTTTTTGCGTTGTACCAACAAACCGGCCAGTGCCAGCACGACGGCCGCGGTGGTGCCCAGGCCCGCGTACACTTCCTGTTCCCAGCTGGCACCCAGACCCGGCACAAACAGGTTGGCTAGGTCGGCACCGCTCAAATAGCCGTTGGAGTAGCCCGCAAAGTTGGCGGCAAAGGCTCCCAGCACAAACAGTTCGGCCAGCGCCACGGCGCAAAAGCTGACGATGGGCAGCACAACGGCGGCGGGGCCGCGCTTTTCCAGCCCGCGCTGCACACAGGTGGCCACCAGCACCATACCCACCATGGGCAGATAATACAGATGGATGCCCGCACACAGCAGCCCCAACACACCCCACCACAGGCAGAGTTTTCCGGTGGACGGCCTATTTTCGGATTGCTCGGCACACAGCCACACCCACAGGGCCAGCAGCACCAGCCAGTTGGCGGCCAGCGCCGTGTGGGCAAACATGCGGATGTTCAGCGCCGGGAACAGCACCAGCACCCCAGCGCCCAGTACGCTGGCCCAGTTTTTTGCGGTATCCTGCGGGCGCACGCCGCCGATGCGGGCAATGAGTGCCTGGGCCAGACCGCCCTGCATGGCATAGCAGAACAGCCCCCACAGCCCTAAGTACTGGAAACGCGCGGGCAGCACCCCGCCCAGCAGCTTGCAGACCATGGCCAGCAGCGGGATGGAATCGGTGTACAAAATGCTGGTGCGGTAGGGGTAAATGGCACTATAGTTTGCGCCCAGATACGGCAGGTGCCAACCGCTGCGGCGGTAAAACACCCAGCCCAGATAATGCTGGAACGGGTCCGGGCTGGGATTGTTCAAGATCCAGTCCACACAGACAGGATCCAGCACCCGCACGCCGTATAGTACGAGAAAAACCAGCGCCCCAAGCAGGGCGCCGGTCAGACTCCAGCGATGTTTTTGCAAAAATGCCTTTGTCTTTGTCATACGGTCCCCCGCTTAGCGCACAAAGGTGGTGGAAAGGGTGGTGGACCAGCTTTCGCCCTTCTTCAGGCTGGCGGCGCAGGGGCGCTGCTCCCACTCCAGGGGGCCGTTCTCCTCGCCGGGCAGGCTGTGCCAGGGCTCGATGCAGATAAAGTGCAGCGGCTTTTTGGCGGCGGACCAGATCAGCACGTAGGGGTAGCCCTCCACGTTGCAAATCACGCTGCGGCCAGTGTCCTTCTCCACAACGGAGACATGGGCGGTCTTCAGGTTGACCATGCAATGGCTGTCACTGTCGAACAGGTCGTCGGTCAGGGGGATGGTCTCGGTGTTGCGGGCCAGATAGTAACTCTGGCCATTCAGCAGGCCATTGGGAATGGCGCTGACGCACAGCGGGGACTCCAGCCCGTCAAAGCGGATCTCGTAATCCTCGGTGGTATGGCGGTCGTCAAAGGGCAGCGCAAAGGCGGGGTGATAGCCGATGCCAAAGCGCAGCTGCTCCTCCACGGGGTTCTCCACAGTCAGGGTGTGGTGGATGGTCTCGCCGTCCAGCACAAAAGTGGAGCGCAGCACAAAGGCGTAGGGCCATTTGGGCAGCGTTTCTGGGTTGGCGTGCAGCTCAAACTCCAGTGTGTCGGCGGTGTGACGGGTCATGGCGTGCTCCACATCGCGGGCAAAGCCGTGCTGGCCGCCGGCGTATTCCACGCCCTTGGCAATCATCTTGCCGCCGGTCAGCTTGCCGGTGTAAGGGAACAGAATGGGCGCGTGGCGGCCCCAGACGGAGGGATCGCCGGACCAGAGCAGCTCGGCTCCGGTGGGCTTGTGGATGACGCTGACAGCCTCGGCACCGTGGGTGTCGACGGTCAGACGCAGGGTATCATTTTCGATCGAGTACCGCATAGGATAAGTACCTCCTGCCGAAATTTTTACGGTTTTACTATAAAACCGCACAGCCCCGCGGGGCGGGAATTGTGCGGTATGGCCTTAGAAAATCAGTTGCAGCACCATGCCTGCCGCGGCGCCAACGGCCCACAGCAGCCCGGTCATAAACAGGTTTTGCTTCCAGCTGGGGTTCACACGCCACAACACGGCCAGGCCCACGCCTGCGCCGGCGGTCAGCCCGGCAAACAGGCTGCCAAAGGTGATGGCCCCCTCCATATACAGCTGGGCCAGCAGCACACTGGCGGCGCAGTTGGGCACAAGGCCGACCAGCGCGGTCAGCATCGGCTGGAAGATGCCCATGCCGCCTAAGATACCGGTGATGGCGTCCTCGCCCACGGACTCAAAAATAAGCCCGATCAGGAAGCTGAAGAGCAGAATGAACACGAAAATTTCCAGCGTGTGGCGCAGAGCGGCCAGGAAGATGCTGCTGGTCTCCTCGTGCTCCTCGTGGCAGTCCACCTCATCGGCGTGGCCCTCGTACCCGCCGTACAGCGAGTGGGGCAGCACCTTGCGCAGCGGGAAGTCCAGCAGCACGCCGCCTACGATGGCAAAAATGATCTTGCAGACGATCAGCAAGACCAGGGTGGTCCACTGGCTCGGCTCAGCGGCCAGCAGCGGAATGGCCTCGTCGCTGGTGGCGATAAATACGGCCAGCAATGTGCCGGGGGTGATGACCCGGCTGGCGTAAAAGTTGGATGCGACCGCGCTGAAACCACACTGGGGCACACAGCCCAGCAGTGCGCCGGGCAAAAAGCCCCAGCGACCGCCGCCGGCGAGGGCGTTTTCAATGTTCTCGCCGTGGTGGCGCTCCAGCCATTCGATCAGCAGATACGCCAGATACAAAAAGGGCAGCATTTTTACGCCGTCGATCAGCGCATCCAACAGTGCATCAAGAAAAATTTCCATTCAGACCTCACTATATACTTTTTATGGGATTTGCGGTGCCGTAGTATTGTTTGTGCAAACTACAGCTTTATACAAAGCTGCGCAGCAGCCTTACGGCCGGGCGCACCACTTTATCGGGGATACGGGCGCGGAACCGCGCTACCGTGCGGGCAGAAAATGGCATCTCATCGCTGAAAGTTTCCATGCCTAAAAAATACTGCAGGTAGGGGCTTTCCCGCACCAGCTGCACCACCTCGCGGTCCGAGACCTCGTAATGCAGCTGGATAACACGGCAGCCCAGCGCGATGCGGGCCGAGATGGCCGCTTTGCCGCTGGGGGCAAACAGTTCACTATAGCCCTGCTCAAAACGGTCCCAATCGATGGCTTCGGCCAGGCGGACCCAGCGGTTTTTATCGCGCAGTTCTCCATGGTACGGCGGCAGATAGTCATAAATCGACATCTGCTTTTCTTTGGCACGGTACACAGGCGTAACCCCTCTCTACAACAATACGGAAATTTAATACCGCTGGAACAGCGGGAAGATCATAGCCAGCACGCACCACGCGGCCTGGTACAATACCAGTGCGGGCAGCGGCAGGGTGGCCAGGCCGCCGGTCAGGGTCAGCAGTACGCCCAAAGCGCAGCTGATAAGCACCGAGGCAGTGACGACGACGGCGGACTTGCGCTCGCCCTCGGCAGCACCGGCGGCAGCTTCCAGGCCGCCCACAAAGCTGGCAAAGCTGCCCAGATGCAGCATGTTGCCGTCGCTTTCCGGCAGCCAGGCGGTGGCCGGGTTCATCAGCTCATGCTCGGCGGTGTTCAGCACCTTCACGGCCCCGGCGGGCAGGCTGTAGGCAGCCTCCAGCAGGGCGGTATCGCAGTTGAAATCGTCGCAGTCGACGATCAGCGACAGGCCGGAATGGCGCAGGCTGTCCAGCACGGCGGCAGTGTCCGGGTCACGCTGGTAGGCCACCTGGAACATGGCAAACAGTTTGCCGGAGACGGCCAGGTAGATCATGCGGCGCTGGTTGACGGTATGGTGCTGCTCGTACTCCAGGCTGGGCAGCTTGACGCCGTAATCCTGCATCAGGCTGCGGTTGCCTACCAGCACGCGGCGCTTGTTGACCCAGCCGATGTAGCCCTTGCCGTAGACGGCCTCGCGGTCATCCACCTTGGCAATCATGCTGCGGTCGCCCAGCATATTCAAGAAGACATCCCGCAGCGTGGGGCAGGCTTCAGCCATGATGGAGGCGGCATAGACGATGGCCAGGTCGATGGGGGCGTTTTTGATGGGCTTGATGCCCGCCAGTGTGACGCATCCTTGGGGGAAGAGATCCCGCGCGGTGACCTGGATGACGTTGATGCGGCCCAGCTGGCGGATGTCACGCCAGCCCGGCACGACCGCGCCCACCTGGGCGGCGCTGCGCTGCATCAGGCGTGCGGGCATGGCGGCCAACAGCGTGCCCGCCAGCGGCGCGGCCAAGCACAAAATGCTGGCCAAAATGGTGACAGCGCTGGTCAGGTTGTGGGTGCGGATGACAGTGATCAGAAAGCCCAGCAGCGCGCAGCCGCCTGCGGCCCAGGCAAACTGCTGCTGGTTTTTATCGCTGGTACCGGCAGCGGCGCTGCTGGCCAGGAAACCACGGAAGATCTGCGTCGGGCGGCTGACCAGCACCGACGGGTGCGGCTGGGCCAACCCCTGAGAGGCCGCCCGCAGCGCGCCGGCGTCTTTCAGCCGGTATGCTACGGCGTGGTCTACATTTTTGCTGACGAGCTGGAAGTTATCCCGCACGGTGGCAGCGTTCATCCGCTTGCCTACGGTGTTGACGCAGAGCACCAGCGCGGCAGGCCCGGCCAGCAGGGTGACCTCGTTCGTGTAGCCTTTTGTGACCAGCACGATGAGCGCCTGCAGCAGCGCACCCACTACGGCCAAAGCGGTCAGGCTGTCGGGGGTCGGCTTTTTGGCCAGACCCTGCAAACCGTTCAGCAGTGTTTTCCAGTTGATACCGGCGGCCACGGCCAGCAGCACCAGGGCTACGGCCGGGTAGACGGTTTCCCCGGCCAGAACGCCGGGCATGGCGGGCAGGGCGGCGGCAATGAACGCCAGCACCAGCAGCACCAGAGCCGCCGCGCCGCTTACGATGCAGGCGGTAGTCAGATGCAGCAGGTTCTCGTCCAGCTCCTTGCGCACGGCGGGGGCGTCCTCGGCACTCTCGAAATCGCGGCGTCGGGACACGGGGATCTCGGCAGTGTCAAAGGGCTGGGCAGCGGAATCCGCCGATTCATCGTCGGCCTTGCCGCCCAGATGGAACCCGCCCAGGCGGAACTTGTCCAGCAGGCCGGTGTGAGCGGTGCTCTCCCCTGCTTCCTCCTCCAGATTGGAGGTGAGCCGGGCGGCCATCTCGTCGTAGCGGGTGGTCTCGTCGGAGATCGCGCCGGTGTTGATGGCGTTGGCGATGTTATCCACAAAGGAGCCGGTGGCAGGCTCGGCGGAAGCCTGGCCCAGGTTTTGGGTAAAGCCGGTATGGGCCGGTGCGGCAGGAACTGCGTAGCTGCCCAGATCCTGCGTGAAGCCGGTATGGGCGGGCTGTGCCTGCGGGGCCTGCCGGAACGGCTGCGTCTGGGCAGGCTGGGCGGCATCGGGCGTGACCGGCGTTAGGCGGATGCGCCCGGTCAGGGTATCCACCAGATCGTCCACGGCATCGCGGGTGTGGTGATAGCTGTCGGCCATCAGGGTCGGCTCGTCCACAGCAGGAGCCGGGGCAGCCGTATCGGGCTGCGGTACGGTATCGACCTGGGGCGCGGGTTGGGCAGGCTGCGGCTGGGCCGTATGGGGACGCACGGCGTTGTAAGCGCTCATGAACTGCTGGGTGCTGTCCGACGGCGTTGGCGCGACTGAACCGAGCTGCATCGTAAAGCCGGTGGTGGTCTGGCCGGGCTGGATGGCCTGGGCGCTCTCCAGGCCGGGCAGGTCCAGCGGCTCACCTACCGGTCCTTGCAGCGGCGTGGGCTGAGCCGGGGGCGGCGTGCTGCGCTTTTGACCGGGGGTGAATTCCACGGTGCTGCGCTTTTTACGGTAGATCGTGCTGGTAGCGCCCGGGTCGCGGGCAGGGGTGCGGCTGTTTTTTTGCTCGTTGACGACGCCTCGCAGCATTTGCAGTGTGTCGCCTGTCAGGGTGGCACCGACCAGCGTGCTGCCGGAAGATTCGCTTTGGGGCTGGGTGTATTTGCTGCGCCAGACGTTGGTGCTGGTCTCCGGCTCCGGCTGGATGGCCGGGCGCAGCGGAGCCATCGTCGGCTCGTCCTGCCGCTCCTCGGGGATCATCAGCTCGTCGGTGGCGTCGGTATCGGCGCTGCTGCCACCGCCAAACAGGCTGTTCAAGAAGCCGTGCTTGCGGGCAGGCTTCGGCGGCGGGGCCTGCTCGGCCTCGGCTTCATCCGGAAAATATTCATCCTCGGTCTGGTAGGAACTTTGCGCGGGGGCATCGGTGTGGCCGCCGCCCAGCGAGACGTTGATCGGCTCGAAATGGTCGGTATCGTCGGCGGGTTTCAGGCCGAAAGGCCAGCGCTTTTTCTTGCCGGTGTCGTGGAAACGGCCCTTTTCATCGGGCACGACGGCGACGGAATCGGCGAAGAAGCGCTGGAAATCCGCTTTGCCCTCGTTCAGCGCGGTGGTGTTGGAAACATCCCCTTCCGGGGCCATCTTGCGCAGAAAGTCCTTGATGATGCCGGTGCGGGTGGTGTCCTGGGTGCTGCCCTCGGTGGGGGCGGATTGCTGCACCGGCCGGGCAGGCTGCACATTTTGCACAGGCTGCACGGGCTGGGCCGGACGCACTGGGGTCGAAGGGGCGGCAGCCGGCTGGGCATCCGGGACAGATTGCACCGGCCGCTGGGGGGCTGCCGCACGGGGCGTTTCCGTTGTACGGCGAGGTGCCGGTGCGGGCATGGAGGCAGGTGCAGAAGTTGCCCCGGCACTGCGCATAATTTCATCAAAATCGTCAGGACCGTTGAAATCGGAAAAAGCGATCTGGCTGTCCTGGGTCGGCGTGTTCTGCAGCGGCGTGGTGGAAATGCCCACACTGCGCAAAATTTCATCGACCTGATGATCGGTGACGCTGGCGCGTACGCCGTCCGCCGCCTGGCGCTGGTTCAAATCCGCCAGGATGCGGTCTACCGAATCATTGGTACGTTTGCTTGGCATTTTTATGCTCCCTTTATAAGGTAGAGATACAAATTACTTCTTGGCGGTGCGGCGGCGCAGTACGTCGTAGCACAGGATGCCGGCAGCCACGCTGACGTTGTAGCTGTCCACGCCGGTGGACTGGCCGGGGGCCATCTCCAGCGTGACGGCGGCGTCGCAAAGCTTGCGGGTCAGGGCGGAAGGACCGCCGCCCTCGCTGCCCAGCACCAGGGCCACCGGGCCGGACAGGTCGGTCCTGGCCAGTGGTGCACCGCCCAGGTCAGCGCAGTAGACGAAGATGTTATGCTCCTTAATAGTGCGGATGGCCTGCGCCAGGTTGGACACGCGAGCCACCGGCAGGCGGGCCGCTGCCCCGGCGCTGGATTTCATCACAGTGCCGGTCACGCCGACGCCGCCGCGCTTGGGGATGACCACGCCGTGGGCGCCGCACAGGTAAGCCGAGCGGATGATGGCACCCAGATTGTGGGGGTCTTCTACCCCATCGCACAGCACCAGGAACGGTGCTTCGCTTTTGGCCTCGGCAGCGGCAAACAGATCCTCCAGCGAGGCATACTGCACCTCGGCGGCGCGGGCGGCCACGCCCTGGTGGTCGTCGGTGCCGCAGATCTTTTGCAGCTTATGGCCGGGTACCCGTTTGACCACCGCGCCGGTCTGCTTGGCCAGGGCGGTGTAATAGCCGGCAACCGGCTGCGGCAGCGAGTCTGCCAGATAGACAGTATCCACCGCGCCGCCGCTTTTCAGCAGCTCGGTCACGGCATTTTTGCCCCATACCAGCGTGTCGGTGCGCGGTTCAGCCTGCTCGCGGGCAATCTTTTCCATAGGGTACCTCCTGCGGGGCATTGCCCCGGTAATTGTCGAAAAATGCACCAGCGGTGAAAAGGCTGGCTATACAGATAACAGTATAGCACACCCTGCGGCCTTTTGTCACCTTTATTTTGCGCTTTTTAGCGGGTCTGTACTGCTTTTTTACAACTGCTACCGCCGCAATGCGCCAAAAGTACAAAGACCCCCTGGCGGGTGCGCGATAAAGCGTTGTTTATACAAACCGTAGTGGAAAACCCACTTTCCCCTTGTTGAAAACTCTGTTGAAAAGGTGGAAAACCAGCATAGCAACCAAGTTTTCCACAAAAACGGGGGTGCGTTTTCCACAAGGAGTGGAAAAGTTATCCACATAACAGGTTGGATAAACCCTTTTGTCAAGATGGGAAAAAAGCTGATTTCTTGCCCTCAATTCCCCCGCTAAGCTGACAAAACTGCCAAATTTTTGCAAAGGCTGGCAATCTTTGGTACAGTGCGCCAAAAGTGCATGAAGGTTCTGAAATTTAGCTGTTGATTTTTTGTCAAAGTCGGGTTATAATAGGATTATCGGTGGGCTGAACGCCAGTGCCACCGCTTAACAATCATGTGGAGGTATGTGATATGCTGGTAAATGCTACCAATATGCTGCTGAAAGCACGCGATGGCCACTATGCCGTCGGTCAGTTCAACATTAACAACCTGGAATGGACCAAGAGCATTCTGCTCACTGCACAGGAGATGAACTCCCCCGTCATCCTCGGTGTTTCTGAGGGTGCCGGCAAATATATGACCGGTTTCAAGACCGTTGCCGCCATGGTCAAGGCCATGGACGAGAGCCTGGGCATCACCGTTCCCGTTGCCCTGCACCTGGACCACGGCACCTATGAGGGCTGCAAGGCCTGCATCGAGGCCGGCTTCTCTTCCATCA